>Ga0335395_10000006_pt1 | contig 249661 bp, 227 predicted proteins | sample MAT02_FD_205744 | JGI IMG/M metagenome (GOLD analysis project Ga0335395, IMG submission 205744) | Freshwater microbial communities from Lake Fryxell liftoff mats and glacier meltwater in Antarctica - MAT-02 (spades assembly) (version 2) ...
TCCAGACTTAACAACTGAGGTTTGCACCAATGGCCAAGGGAAAATTCGAGCGCACCAAGCCGCACGTGAACGTAGGCACGATCGGTCACGTTGACCACGGCAAGACGACGCTGACGGCGGCGCTGACTAAGGTGGGTGCCGAGCTTTTTGGCGGCGAGTTCAAGGCCTACGACGCGATCGATAAAGCACCGGAAGAAAAAGCGCGCGGAATCACGATCTCGACCTCGCACGTCGAGTACGAGTCGGCGAATCGCCACTATGCCCACGTTGACTGTCCTGGCCACGCGGACTATGTCAAGAACATGATTACTGGTGCCGCGCAGATGGACGGCGCGATCCTGGTCTGTTCCGCCGCCGACGGCCCGATGCCGCAGACCCGCGAGCACATTCTGCTGGCGCGTCAGGTCGGCGTCCCCTACATCGTGGTCTATCTGAACAAGGCAGACATGGTGGACGACGCCGAGCTGCTGGAACTGGTCGAGCTGGAAGTTCGCGAGCTGCTGTCTAAGTATGACTTCCCCGGCGACGACACCCCGATCATCAAGGGTTCCGCGCTGAAAGCGCTGGAAGGCGACCAGTCGGAGATCGGCGTGCCGTCAATCATGGCTCTGGTGGAGGCGCTGGATACCTACATTCCGCTGCCGGAGCGTGACGTCGACAAGGCCTTCCTGATGCCGGTGGAAGACGTGTTCTCGATCTCTGGCCGCGGCACCGTGGTCACTGGTCGCATCGAGCGCGGCATCATCAAGGTGGGCGAAGAAGTCGAGATCGTCGGCATTCGCCCGACCGTCAAGACCATCGTCACCGGCATCGAAATGTTCCGCAAGCTGCTGGATCAGGGCCAGGCGGGCGACAACGCCGGTCTACTGCTGCGCGGCACCAAGCGCGATGACGTCGAGCGCGGCCAGGTGCTGTGCAAGCCCGGTTCAATCAAGCCTCACACCGTGTTCGAGGCAGAGGTTTACGTGCTGTCGAAAGACGAGGGTGGCCGTCACACGCCGTTCTTCAAAGGCTACCGCCCGCAGTTCTATTTCCGCACCACCGACGTCACCGGCAGCTGCGAGCTTCCGGAAGGTGTCGAGATGGTGATGCCTGGTGACAATGTAAAGATGGTCGTGACGCTGATTGCGCCGATCGCCATGGAAGACGGTCTGCGCTTCGCAATTCGCGAAGGTGGCCGCACTGTAGGCGCCGGTGTTGTCGCCAAGATCGTCCAGTGATACGATAGTCGGCTTGCACCCGGGGGGTGGGGCGATCGATCCCACCCCCGTCGCTCTTTAACGAAAACCCAAGGACCAGGCCCATGGCGGACCAGAAGATTCGGATTCGGCTCAAGGCATTCGATCACCGTTTGATCGATCGCTCTGCGAGCGAAATTGTGGAAACTGCGAAGCGGACCGGCGCGCAGGTGCGCGGCCCCATACCGCTGCCCACGAAGATCGAACGTTATACCGTGCTCGTGTCACCGCACGTCGATAAAGACGCCCGCGACCAGTACGAGACCCGCACGCACAAGCGCGTGCTCGATATTATTGATCCGAACGACAAGACTGTGGATGCGCTCATGAAGCTCGAGCTCGCGGCCGGCGTCGACGTTCAGATCAAGCTGTACTAAGGCATTTCCCATGAGCATCGGAATCGTAGGCCGCAAGTGCGGCATGAGCCGGGTCTTCACCGAGTCGGGCGTCTCCGTCCCGGTTACCCTGATCGAAGCTACCCCCAATCGGATCGTGCAGGTCAAAACCCCTGAGTCTGACGGTTATGCCGCTGTGCAGGTAACCGCTGGTTCAAAGCGCGCTGCGCTTGTTAACAAGCCTAAGGCGGGTCATTTTGCCAAAGCAAACGTTGAGGCTGGCCGGGGGCTTTGGGAATTTCGCTTAGCCATTGACCAAGTTGCGCAGTACGAAGTCGGCGGTGAAATTCGCGCCGACATCTTTGCTGAAGGCCAGGTCGTTGATGTGTCTGGCGTTACGCGCGGCAAGGGCTTTGCCGGCACTATCAAGCGGCACGGCTTTACGATGGGTGATGCTACTCACGGAAATTCACTGTCGCATCGTTCGCCCGGCTCGATCGGTCAGCGTCAAACGCCTGGTCGTGTTTTTCCGGGTAAGAAAATGTCCGGTCACATGGGCGCGGTCAATCGGACCTCGCAGAACCTAGTGGTCGTCAAGGTGGACGTCGAGCGCGGTGTTATCGCGATTCGCGGAGCCGTTCCCGGTGCGCCCGGCGGTGATGTCATCATCCGCCCCGCGGCGAAAGCGTAAGGAGAACAGTCATGGAACTCGCAGTCGTGGGTAGCGCCCAGACGCTGACCGTCTCCGATGAGGTGTTTGGTCGCGAATATAAGCAGGATCTGGTTCATCAGGTTGTTGTTGCCTATCGCAATGCCGGTCGAGCCGGCACCAAGGCCCAGAAGACCCGTTCGGAAGTCACCGGCACTACCAAGAAATTCAAGAAGCAGAAGGGTGGTGGCGCACGCCACGGTGACTATCGCGCTCCGATTTTCATCGGCGGTGGCGTCACCTTCGCGGCCAAGCCACGTAGTTTCGAGCAGAAGGTCAACCGCAAGATGTACCGCGGTGCGTTGCGATCGATTCTGTCTGAGCTTATTCGTCACGGCCGCCTCAAGGTTGTTGATTCGTTGGATCTTGCCGAAACAAAGACCAAGGGTCTGGTCGCAAAGCTGGCGGAGCTGCAGCTTGGCAAGCGCCCGTTGTTGGTCACCGAAACCGGGTCCGAGGCACTCTATCTGTCGGCACGGAACATTCCCTATGTCGAGGTTCGCGATGTTCAGGGTTTGGACCCTGTCGCCTTGGTGGGTGCTGACCACGTCGTGGTGACCGTCGATGCGGTCAAGAAGATCGAGGAGTGGCTGTCATGACCACCGAACATATTCTGAACGTACTCCGCGCACCGCTGATCTCAGAGAAAGGCGCGCGCATCCAAGAAGCCTCAAATCAGTACGTGTTCGAAGTCGCCACCACCGCAACCAAGGCCGACGTCAAGGCAGCTGTTGAACAGTTGTTCTCGGTCAAGGTCGAGGCGGTGAACGTGGTTAACGTTAAGGGCAAGAGCAAGTCCTTCCGTTCGCGCACCGGTCGTCGCGGTGATTGGCGCAAGGCGTACGTCAAGCTGGCCGAAGGCCAGAGTATTGACGTCATGGCGCGAGCCTAAGGAAAGCAGACATGGCAGTTATTACCTATAAGCCGACGTCCCCCGGTCGTCGCTCTAAAGTGAGCGTAAGCCGCGACCACCTCTACAAGGGCGCACCGCACGCTGCTCTGGTTGAAGCGCAGTCGCGCACCGGCGGTCGCAATAATGCGGGCCGCATAACCACCCGTCACATCGGTGGTGGGCACAAGCAGCACTACCGCATTGTGGATTTCAAGCGTGACAAGGAAGGTATCCCTTCCCGCATTGAGCGGATCGAATACGATCCCAACCGTACCGCGCACATCGCGCTGTTGTGCTACTCCGACGGTGAGCGTAGATACATTATCGCTCCCAAGGGTGTGCAGATTGGCGATCAGCTTATGTCGGGTCGCGATGCTCCCATCAAGGTGGGCAACACGCTTCCGCTCCGCAACATACCAATCGGTACCACGGTCCACTGCATCGAGATGAAGCCTGGCAAGAAGGCTCAGATCGCGCGCAGTGCCGGTGCTTCTGCACAGCTTATCGCTCGCGAGCAGGGCTATGCGACTTTGCGCCTCCGCTCCGGCGAGATGCGAAAAGTTCCGGCGGACTGTCGCGCGACGATCGGCGAAGTCGGAAACAGTGAGCACAACCTCACCAAGATCGGCAAAGCCGGTGCGAAGCGCTGGCTGGGCGTTCGCCCGACCGTCCGCGGCGTGGTGATGAACCCGGTGGATCATCCCCATGGCGGTGGTGAAGGCCGGACCTCGGGTGGCCGTCACCCGGTCACCCCTTGGGGTGTGCCGACCAAGGGCTATAAGACCCGCAACAACAAGCGCACCGAGCAGTTCATCGTCCGGCGTCGGAAGTAATAGGAATAGGTCATGGCACGTTCACTCAAGAAAGGCCCGTTCATTGACCTGCATCTCGCCAAGAAGGTTGAGGTTGCAGCGGCTACGAACAATAAACGCCCGATCAAGACCTGGTCCCGTCGCTCGATGGTGCTGCCAGACATGATCGGATTGACCATCGCGATTCACAACGGACGTCAGCACGTCCCGCTGTTGATCAACGAGAATATGGTCGGCCACAAACTCGGCGAGTTTGCCGTCACCCGGACCTTCAAGGGTCACGGTGGCGACAAGAAGTCCGGCCGCTAAGGAGCGATAGCAATGGAAACCAAAGCCGTCCTCCGCGGTGCACGGATCTCCGCCCAAAAAGTACGCCTGGTCGCTGACCAAGTGCGCGGCATGCCTATCGGGCGCGCCGACAACCTGCTGAAGTTCAGTGAGAAGAAAGCGGCGCAGATCGTTCGCAAGGTCCTGCTATCGGCGGTCGCTAATGCCGAGAACAACGACGGAGCCGATGTCGACGAACTGACGGTCGCCCGCATTTTTGTCGATGAGGGTCCGACCATGAAGCGCTTCCACGCTCGCGCTAAGGGCCGTGGCGCTCGCATTCTGAAACGCACCAGCCACATCACTGTGGTCGTGGGCACCGGCCAGTAATCGGGGAAGCACGATGGGTCATAAAGTACATCCGATCGGAATCCGCCTTGGAATTTCCAAGGATTGGAATTCCAAGTGGTACGCCAACAAGAAGGAATTCGCCGGTTATCTGGCGGGTGATCTCAAGGTTCGCGAAATGCTGCGCAGGCGTCTCGCCGCAGCTGGTATATCCCGCATCCAGATCGAGCGTCCGTCCAAGACCGCTCGGGTGACCATTCATACCGCCCGCCCGGGCGTGGTGATTGGCAAAAAGGGTGAGGATATTGAGAAGCTTCGCAAAGACGTCAGCGCGATTATGGGTGTGCCTGTGCACATCAATGTCGCCGAAGTCCGCAAGCCGGAGCTCGACGCTCAATTGGTTGCCGAGTCGATCGCCCAGCAGCTGGAACGCCGCATTATGTTCCGCCGCGCGATGAAGCGTGCTGTCGGTAACGCCATGCGACTCGGCGCCCTCGGGATCAAAGTCAACGTTGCAGGTCGCCTCAACGGTGCTGAGATCGCGCGTTCGGAGTGGTACCGCGAAGGCCGCGTACCCCTGCACACGCTTCGCGCCGACGTCGACTACGGTTTCGCGGAAGCCCATACCACCTATGGCGTCATCGGCATCAAAACCTGGATCTACAAAGGCGAGGTCTTTGACTACTCGCAGGTGGGCCAGGAGAAAGCTGAAGAGCGCTCCGAGCGTGCTCCCCGTCAGGGCGCCAAGTAAGGAATTTAGTCATGTTGCAGCCCAAAAGAACTAAGTACCGCAAGGTACACAAGGGCCGGAACACCGGCCTCTCCTGGAACGGTGCGCAAGTCAGCTTCGGAGATTACGGCCTCAAGGCCACGACCTACGGACATTTGACCGCCCGCCAGATTGAGGCCGCGCGCCGTACCATCAGTCGCTACGTCAAGCGCGGCGGAAAGCTTTGGATCCGCGTGTTCCCAGACAAACCCATCACGCAGAAGCCAATCGAAGTGCGCATGGGTAGCGGCAAGGGCAATGTAGAATATTGGGTCGCACTGATCCAGCCCGGCCGCGTTTTGTATGAGATCGAGGGCGTGCCTGAAGAAGCCGCACGTGAAGCCTTCCGTCTGGCCTCAGCCAAGCTGTCGGTGCAAACTTCCTTCGTGACCCGGACGGTGCGTTGATGGATATCAAGGAACTCCGCCAGAAGTCGGCCGTTGACCTGAAGGCCCACCTCCTAGATCTGCGCCGCGAGCAGTTCAATCTGCGTATGCAGAAGGGCAGCGGCCAGTTGACCCAGAGCCACCAGCTGAGGACCGTGCGCCGCGAAATCGCGCAGGTCAAAATGCTGCTGGGCCCAAACTCGTAAGGCGACCTATATGAGCGACAACACCCAAACCCCTCGCACCGTTGAAGGTCGCGTGGTCAGCAACAAGATGGACAAGACCGTGACCGTTCTTGTCGAGCGTAACGTAAAGCATGAGCTTTACGGCAAGTACCTGCGCCGCTCGACCAAACTGCACGCCCATGACGAAGCGAATAGCTGCCAGGAGGGCGACGTTGTGCGAGTTGTAGAATGCCGCCCGCTGTCGAAGACCAAGTCTTGGCGCGTTCTCGAAGTCGTCAGTCGCGGCATCTGACCGCACTCAAGGAGATAAGCCATGATTCAAATGCAGTCTTATCTTGATGCGGCAGATAACTCCGGTGCAAAGGAGTTGATGTGCATCAAGGTGCTCGGCGGTTCAAAACGCCGTTACGCCCACATTGGCGACATCATCAAGGTGTCAGTCAAAGATGCCATCCCCCGCGGCAAGGTCAAGAAAGGCGAAGTCTACGATGCGGTCGTGGTGCGTACCCGTAAGGGTGTGCGCCGCGGTGACGGCTCGCTGATTCGCTTCGACGGCAACGCCGCCGTTCTGCTCAACAATAAGCACGAGCCGATCGGCACGCGCATCTTCGGGCCCGTCACGCGCGAGTTGCGTGGCGAAAAGTTCATGAAGATCGTCTCGCTGGCGCCTGAAGTGCTGTGAAGGAACAACCATGAACCGTATTCGCAAAGGTGACCAGGTTCTGGTAATCACCGGCAAGAACAGGGGTCAGAAAGGTCAGGTTGTGCGCGTGGCCGGCGACCGTGTAGTCGTCTCCAACATCAACCTGATCAAGCGTCACACCAAGGCGAATCCCCAGGCGAATCAGCCCGGTGGGATTGTTGAGCGTGAGGCGCCGATCCATATCTCCAACGTGATGGTGTTCAATCCGGCAACGGGCAAGGGCGATCGCGTTGGCTTCAAAGTGCTCGACGATGGACGCAAATTGCGTGTGTTCCGGTCGAGCGGTGAGGCGGTTGACGCCTGAGGAATGCTGAGATGACGACTCGACTCGAATTGTTCTACAAGGACCAGGTTGTTCCGAAGCTGATGGAGCGCTTCGGCTACCAGAATATTATGCAGGCCCCGCGCCTGAGCAAGATTACGCTCAATATGGGCGTTGGCGAAGCTGCCGCCAACAAGAAGATTCTAGAAAACGCGGTCGCCGAAATGGCCAAAGTTTCTGGTCAGAAGCCGATAATCACGAAGGCGCGCGTGTCCGTCGCTAGTTTCAAGATCCGTGACGGCTGGCCGATCGGCTGCAAGGTCACCCTTCGTCGCGCCAAGATGTTTGAGTTCTTTGATCGCTTGGTGAACATCTCACTTCCGCGCGTGCGCGATTTTCGAGGTGTTTCGGGTCGCTCGTTCGATGGCCGCGGCAATTTCAACATGGGCGTGAAAGAGCAAATCATCTTTCCAGAAATTGACTTCGACCAGGTCGACGCAATCCGCGGCATGGATATCGCCATCACCACCACGGCGAAGACCGACGCTGAGGCGCGGGCGCTGCTTGAATGCTTTCGTTTCCCCTTCCGCAACTGATCCCAATCGACTCTCGAAGGACATAATCACATGGCCAAGACCTCCATGGTCAACCGCGAGATCAAGCGGGTTAAGACTGCTCAAAAATTTGCCGCAAAGCGTGCTGTGCTGAAGGCAATCATCTCCAACCCTAAGTCCTCTTACGAGGAAAAAGCGGCGGCGCAGGTGAGCTTGCAGAAGCAGCCGCGCGACGCTTCGCCCAGTCGCCAGCGAACCCGCTGTGTGCTGAGCGGGCGCCCGCGCGGTGTTTATCGTAAGTTCGGCCTCGGTCGCAACAAGCTGCGTGAAGCCACCATGCGTGGAGACGTGCCTGGTCTTCGCAAGGCAAGCTGGTAGACTTGTTGGCTAAGCTCTCTGATCACGCCTCTGATACGGGCTGGTCTAATTTTTCGAACCGTTCGCGAAAGCGGATATCGGTGCTACTCAAAGGTGCTACTCAATGAGCATGACTGATCCCATCGCCGACATGTTTGTCCGCATAAAGAATGCGGCTGCTGTTGGCAAGAAATCTGTGCAGATGCCGTCATCGAAGGTGAAGGTCGCTATCGCGGAATTGCTGAAATCCGAGGGTTACCTCGGCGACGCGCAGATTCTTACTGTTGAAAACAAGCCGGTGCTGGAAATCGCCCTTAAGTACTATCAGGGCCGTCCAGTGATCGAAAAGCTCCAGCGTTTTTCGCGCTCGGGTCTTCGGCAGTACCGCGGCAAGGCCGAACTTCCGCGCGTCCTAGGCGGCCTCGGTGTGGCCATCATCTCAACCTCCAAGGGCATCATGACTGACGTTCAGGCCCGTTCTCACGGCCTGGGTGGCGAAGTCTTGGGTCTGGTGGCCTGATAGGAGTCCGACAATGTCCCGCGTTGCTAAGAAGCCCGTTGCGTTGCCGAAAGGCGTGGAATTCGCCCAAAGCACAGATTCATTTACCATCAAGGGCCCCAAGGGTTCTCTGTCGCTTGCGCGTCCCGCCGGCGTTGACGTCGTTGCTGAAGCTGGTGAGTTGCATGTTGCTCCCGCCAACTACAGTTTGGTTGCGATGGCCGGAACCATCCGCGCCCTTTTGGCAAACATGGTTATCGGTGTGAACCAGGGCTATTCGCGCAAGCTTGAACTCGTCGGGGTGGGTTACCGCGCGTCCATCGCTGGGCGCGACCTCAACCTCAGCCTTGGTTTTAGCCACCCGGTTGTATTCAGCGCGCCGGACGGTATCACCATCGAGACGCCTACTCAGACTGAAATATTCGTCAAGGGCGCTGACAAGCAGGTTGTGGGTCAGGTCGCTGCCAAGATTCGCGCGTTCCGGCCGCCGGAGCCCTACAAAGGCAAGGGTGTTCGTTACTCCGGTGAGAAGATCGTGATGAAGGAAGCCAAGAAGGCTTGACGCAGCGCGCCTGCAGACGCGGCCCCCCGGGGCTGCGTCCACAACCTTCAGCTTCCACTAGGAAAGATCATGCAAAAGAAAATAGCTCGTCTGCGCCGTGCAAAAACCACGCGCTCCCACATCCGCAAACTGGGCGTCGCTCGCCTGTCAGTTGCGCGCACCGGGCAGCATATTTACGCTCAGCTGTTCACTGCCGATGGCTCCAAGGTGCTGGCCTCCGCTTCTACGCTTGAGGCAGAGATCCGCGAAGGTCTCACAGGGCTCAAGAACAAGGCTGCTGCGGCCAAAATAGGTAGCATTATTGCCAAGCGCGCCTTGGCGGCTGGCGTTGAGTCTGTAGCGTTTGATCGCTCGGGCTTTCGCTACCACGGTCGCATTCAGGTTTTGGCAGATGCCGCACGCGAAGCGGGCTTGAAGTTCTAATCGGTCGCAGCGGCGCCCCAGAGTCACCACAACTACAAGCGGCCTTTAAGGCCGTAAGCATCGAGAGAGTCCAATGAGCACGAATGATCGCGACAACGGCGACGGCATGCTTGAAAAACTGGTTGCCGTCAATCGTGTGGCCAAGACCGTCAAGGGCGGTCGCCAGTTCACCTTCACCGCTTTGACTGTGGTGGGTGACGGGGCGGGCCGCGTAGGCTTTGGATATGGCAAGGCGCGCGAAGTGCCGGTTGCCATCCAAAAGTCGATGGAATATGCACGCAAGGCCATGGTCAGCGTTGAGCTGAACGGCGGCACCGTGTGGTATCCGATCAAGGCGAACCACGGCGCTGCGCGCGTCTATATGCAGCCCGCCTCGGAAGGTACGGGCGTTATCGCTGGCGGCGCCATGCGCGCTGTTCTGGAGGCCGCTGGTGTGAAAAACATATTGGCCAAGGCGATTGGTTCGCGCAACCCGATCAACTTGGTGCGGGCGACCATGAAGGGTCTTCAAGCCATGCATTCGCCGTCGCGTATTGCGGCCAAGCGCGGCAAGAAGCTTGAGGAGATCAGCAATGGATAACGAAGGCAAGACCGTCAAGGTCCGTCTGGTCAAAGGTCTGCGCGGTACGCAGGCGCGTCACCGTCTATCGGTGAAGGCGCTGGGTCTGCGTAAGATCAACGATGTTCGCGAGCTGAAAGATAGCCCCAGCGTCCGCGGTCTGATCAAAACCGTTTACTACCTCGTCCGCGTTGAGTCGTAATCGGAATCCTTGGAGAGAATCATGCGTCTTAATACACTCAAGCCCGCCGACGGCGCGCGCAAAGACCGCGTTCGCGTCGGTCGTGGCATCGGCTCTGGCCTGGGCAAGACCTGCGGTCGTGGCCATAAAGGCCAGTTTGCTCGCGCCGGCAAGGGAAAGGTCAAGGCCGGTTTTGAAGGCGGTCAGATGCCGCTGCAGCGTCGCCTGCCCAAGGTTGGTTTTCGCTCGAAGATGAAAGATGATGTTGGTCAGGTCTTCTTGTACCAACTCGCGCTGATTGAGGGTGATGTCATCGATTTCCCCGCTCTCCAGGCTGCCAATCTTGTGTCGAGCCGCGCTCGCACCGCCAAGATCGTCAAAAAGGGCGAGATCGATCGCAAACTTACGTTCCGTGGCCTCACCGCCACGGCAGGTGCCAAGGCCGCCATTGAGGCTGCCGGCGGATCAGTGGAGTAATCCGTGGCCCAGTCGAACATTTCGGGTGCAGGCTCCTTTGCGGCTCTCGGGCGGCTTACTGAGCTGCGTCAGCGCTTGCTGTTCGTGCTTGGAGCCCTGATTGTCTACCGGTTCGGAACATTCGTTCCTGTGCCAGGCGTTAACCCGGACGCGATGGTCTCGCTGATGCAGAGCCAGGGCGGTGTGGTGCAAATGTTCAACCTGTTCTCGGGCGGTGCTCTCGAGCGGCTGAGTGTTTTCGCACTGAACGTGATGCCGTATATCTCTGCGTCCATCATCGTCCAACTTTCTGCTCAAATCTTCCCCACCCTTCAGCAGCTTCGCAAGGAGGGCGAAAGCGGGCGCCGTAAAATCACCCAATACACGCGCATCGGCACGGTGCTTCTGGCCGTATTTCAGGCCTTTGGCATAGCGATGGCTCTGCAGGGGCAGAGTAGTGCTGTTGGGCCAGTGGTGTTTAACCCGGGTGCTGGTTTTGTGTTTACAGCGGTAGTGGCATTGACTGCGGGAACGCTTTTCCTGATGTGGCTGGGTGAGCAGGTGACTGAGCGCGGTGTGGGTAACGGCATCTCGCTAATTATTTTTGCAGGCATTGTTTCGGGTCTCCCGGGCGCGGTCATCACGACCTTGACGCAGGTTGCTCAAGGCGAGATGAACCCTCTTACGGTGATCGTGATCTTCGTGCTTGCACTTGCTGTCACGGCATTTGTGGTCTTCGTCGAGCGCGGCCAGCGTCGGATAACGGTTAACTATGCGCGGCGCCAGGGCGGGCGCCAGGCCTACATGAATCAGAGTTCGCACCTACCGCTGAAGCTGAATATGGCGGGCGTCATCCCGGCTATCTTTGCTTCCAGCCTGATTTTGTTCCCCGGCACCGCGGCCACTTGGTTTGGTGACGCCGGCAGCATCGGCTGGCTCACGGATCTCTCGCAGGCGCTGTCCCCTGGGCAGCCGCTGTATCTCGTTCTCTATGGTGCGCTCATCATGGGCTTCGCCTTCTTCTATACGGCCCTCGTTTTCAACTCTCAAGAGACGGCTGAGAACCTCAAGAAGTCCGGGGCGCTGATTCCTGGTATCCGCCCCGGCAAGGCTACAGCGGACTATGTCGATGGTGTCCTAACGAGGCTTACCCTAGCCGGCTCTATCTATCTAGTCTCTGTGTGTTTGCTGCCCGAGATACTTCGACTTGGCTGGGCGGTCCCGTTTTTCTTCGGTGGGACCTCGTTGTTGATCGTTGTGGTCGTGGTAATGGATTTCATGGCCCAGATTCAGGCGCATCTGATGTCTCATCAGTACGACAGCCTGCTGAAAAAGGCCAATCTGAAGGGCGGCTCGCGCGCCGGTTTCTCGCGCGGGTAGTTTGCAGGTCACGCTGCGCTCCTTCTTCATCGGGCGCGCAGACGTCTCGCAGAAACGCCGGAGCACGGGCACCATCGCCCCGTGCCGTTTCAGGGGTGCTGTTGTATTGGCACCCTGGGGCTTTATTTGTCCTCGAAGCCAACGTATACTTCCCGATTCACCGCGCAAGACCTTTGTTGGAGATCGCCTCATGGCGCGCATCGCAGGTGTCAACCTTCCCGTCCAGAAACACGTCTGGGTGGGACTTCAGAGTATTTTCGGAATCGGCCGCACGCGGTCGAAGAAGGTCTGTCAGACCGCTGGTGTCACTTCGAGCACCAAGATCAAGGATTTAACCGAAGCCGAGGTCGATCGCCTCCGCGGAGAAGTCGGCAAGTTTGTTGTTGAAGGTGACCTCCGTCGCGAGGTTGGTATCAGCATCAAGCGCCTGATGGATCTGGGGTGCTACCGCGGTCTTCGGCATCGTCGCGGCCTGCCGCTGCGCGGCCAGCGCACGCGTACCAACGCCCGCACCCGCAAGGGTCCGCGCAAGCAGATGAAGAAGTAAGGATCGTTCATGAGCAAGCAGTCTGCCTCCAAGGGCAAGAAAAAAATCCGCCGCGTCGTTACCGACGGCATTGCACATGTCCAGGCGTCCTTCAACAACACGATCATTACGATCACCGACCGGCAGGGCAATGCGCTGAGCTGGGCCACTTCGGGTGGCGCGGGCTTCCGCGGATCGCGTAAGTCGACTCCGTTTGCTGCCCAGGTTGCTGCGGAGAAGGCTGGGCGCGTCGCCTTGGAATATGGCCTCAAGACTCTCGAGGTTCGCATCAAGGGGCCAGGCCCCGGCCGCGAATCTGCAGTGCGCTCCTTGAACGCCGTTGGCTACAAGGTCACCAATATCATTGACGTCACGCCGATTCCGCACAACGGTTGCCGTCCGCCGAAGAAGCGCCGCGTTTGACGCACGGCTAGGAGTTTCAGAACATGGCACGTTATATCGGCCCCACCTGCAAGCTCGCGCGTCGCGAGGGTGCAGACCTCAGTCTCAAGAGCCCGGCCCGCGCGCTCGATTCCAAGTGCAAGCTGGAGCAGAAGCCTGGTCAGCACGGTGCTGCCCGTAAGGGTCGGCTGTCGGACTATGCGGTGCAGCTGCGCGAAAAGCAGAAGGTCAAGCGGATCTATGGCCTGCTTGAGCGCCAGTTCCGCAATGTCTATCGCAAGGCTTCCACGCGCCGCGGCAACACCGGCGAGAATCTCCTGCAGATTCTGGAGTCGCGTCTAGACAATGTCATCTACCGCATGGGTTTCGCTGTGACTCGCCCGCAGGCGCGTCAGTTGGTCAGCCACTGCGGCGTTCTCGTCAACGGGAAGCCGGTGAATCTGGCTTCTTTCCAGGTTAAGCCCGGCGATGCCGTGGCGTTGACTGAGCGCGCTCAGCGCCAGCTGCGAGTGCAGGAAGCTTCGGCGCTTGCACAGCAGATGGATCTGGTTCCGAACTGGATCGACGTTGACACCAAGAAGTTCAGTGGCGTTTTCAAGGCGCTCCCAGAGCGTTCCGATCTGCCCTCGGATATCAACGAGAATCTGATCGTCGAGCTCTACTCGAAGTAATCCACGGAGAATCGCTGAATGTCCGTTTCCGCCACCCAGGTGCTGCGCCCGCGCGGCATCGGCATCGAACGTATCGCCGACAACCGCGCAAGAGTGGTTGTCGAGCCGTTGGAGCGTGGCTATGGCCACACTCTCGGCAACGCGCTACGCCGCGTGCTTTTGTCCTCGATCCCCGGCTTCGCAATCACTGAAGTTGAGATTGATGGCGTGCTGCATGAGTACACGACCGTCGAAGGTATTCAGGAGGATGTGCTTGAGATTTTGCTGAACCTCAAGGACGTTGCGCTGCGTATGCACAACGTCGATCAGGCGACGGTTTCCCTCAGCAAGCAGGGTGCTGGCGTGGTTTTGGCTGGTGACATCCAGACTGATCACAACGTCGAAATCGTCAATCCAGAGCACGTGATCTGTCATTTGACCAAGGACGTGAGTTTCAACATGCGCCTGAAGGTCGAGCGCGGTCTTGGCTATCAGCCAGCCTCTGCACGACGTCGCCCCGATGAGGAATCGCGCGCCATTGGCCGGCTGATGCTCGATGCTTCCTTCTCCCCCGTGCGCCGCGTTGCTTTCGCGGTTGAGAGTGCGCGCGTTGAGCAGCGCACCAATCTTGACAAGCTGGTTTTAGACATTGAGACCAACGGCACGATCGACGCTGAGGAGGCGGTGCGTACCGCAGCCGATATTCTGGCGGATCAGCTCTCTGTGTTTGGTGACTTCACCCAGCGCGATCGCGGCAGCGCCAAGCAGGCTGTCACCGGCGTAGACCCTGTGCTGCTGCGTCCGATTGACGACCTCGAGTTGACTGTTCGTTCGGCCAACTGTCTCAAGGCCGAGAATATCTATTACATCGGTGATCTGATCCAGCGTACGGAAGTGGAGCTTCTCAAGACCCCAAATCTTGGCAAGAAGTCGCTTACCGAGATCAAGGAAGTGCTGGCTCAGCGTGGCCTGTCGCTTGGCATGAAGCTGGAGAACTGGCCACCCGCCGGCCTACAGCAGGGCATGCTCGGCTAAGACTGTTGAAACTTCGCTGACGGGCTTTATGCCCGCGGCATCGCCGGCCAAGGAGGGCCGGTCAGGGCCATCCGCAGCCCATGCTTCAACGCCAGGACGGCGACAGAGATCTTCATCGACTCAACATTGTTCAGGACTTATAACCATGCGCCACCAGAAATCGGGCCGCAAGCTCAACCGCAACAGTTCTCATCGTCAGGCGATGTTTCGCAATATGGCGGCGTCGTTGTTCAAGCACGAATTGATCCGCACAACGTTGCCGAAGGCGAAAGAGCTTCGCCGTGTTGCTGAGCCGCTGGTCACGCTTGCCAAGACAGACAGTGTTGCCAACCGCCGCCTCGCTTTTTCGCGTTTGCGCGATAAGGTGGCTGTCGGCAAGCTGTTCGTCGAAATCGGACCTCGGATGCGCGAGCGGCCCGGCGGCTACATCCGCCTGCTGAAGTGCGGCTTCCGTACAGGCGACAGCGCGCCGATGGCCTACGTCGAGTTGATGGATCGCCCAGAAGTGACCATTGAGGCTCCTGCCGAGTAAACTCGGGTAGCGACGCTGTCAAGAAAGCCCTGGCCACCGCCGGGGCTTTTTTGTTGTTGCTTAGAAAAATTTGGAACCCCTCTCTCCACGCCCTGTCGAAGGGCCGCTGAACCTTGGAGTCCTCGTTCATGAACCCGTTCGTCTGGAGTTTCCGCGCTCAGTTTCTCGCTGGATTCGTGTGCTGCGCTGCTCTGCTCGGATTTGCGCTTTACGTTGAACACGGCATGCTGATGATGCCGTGTCCTCTCTGCGTTCTTCAGCGAATCGCGTTTGTCGCAATGGGGCTGTTCTTTCTTATCGGTGCCATGGTCGGCCCCCGGCCAAAGTGGCTGCGCCTTACCCACTCTGCGCTGGTGTTCCTGGCCGCCGCCGCAGGCGCTGGTATCGCTGCCTGGCACGTGCGAATGCAGCATCTTCCCGCCGATGAAGTGCCTTCCTGCGGCGGGATGGAGTTGAGCTACATGCTGGACTCGTTTCCGCTGCAAACCGTGGTCGAGAAGGTGTTCACAGGTTCCGGTGACTGCGCCAAGGTGGACTGGAGTTTCCTCGGCGTTTCGATGCCGACATGGACCTTGTTTTGGTTTGTGGGGCTTGGCGCCGGAGCGCTTTACGCAGGCTTGCGCCGACGCACCTAAGCGGCGTAACTCCTCCAAATGCCGGGACTCCCGCGTGACCTCCGTGGTTCGGGTGCCACCCGTCGATTGCGGCGGACGCTCGCACTGTCTCAAGAAAAGTGCGCTCTCGCACGCGTTGTCGCTTTGCTGCGAGTCCATGCGTCCTCGCGAGCAGAGCTCGCTGTCCACCGCGTGCGATGACTGCAACGGCGAGAGAATGGCAGATTGGGGTGTGACGCTTTGGATGACGGCAGCGGCCTGGACGCCCAGAGGGCGCGGCTATGTCATGATCGGTGTCGCATTGCAGCAAGTTTTGGAGCCCCAGCATGTTCCCTGATCGAAATCTTGAAGCCGTCAATTTGCCGGCTGATTGGTCACCCTCCTCGTGGCGTGGTCGGCCCGCCCTGCAACAGCCGAGCTATCCCGATCCGTCCCGGCTGGAGGACGCGCGATCCGAACTGCGACGGCTGCCGCCCCTGGTCACATCCCTGGAAATACTAGGGCTCAAGCGGCAGCTGGCCGAAGCGCAGGAAGGTCAGCGTTTTTTGCTGCAGGGAGGTGACTGTGCGGAGAGCTTTGCAGACTGTGAGTCGGGACTCATTTCCAACCGGTTGAAGGTTTTGCTGCAGATGAGCGTGGTGCTCGTCTATGGCCTCCGCTTGCCGGTCGTTCGCGTTGGGCGCTTCGCTGGCCAATATGCAAAGCCGCGTTCAACCGATAGCGAGGTTCGCGATGGCGTCGAACTGCCCAGCTACCGTGGAGACATCATCAATTCTCCGGCCTTCACAGTCGAGGCGCGTACCCCGGACCCGCGTCGATTGATCGAGGCGCACTCGCGGTCGTCGATGACGATGAATTTTGTGCGGGCCTTGATTGATGGCGGCTTTGCTGACCTACATCATCCTGAATACTGGGATCTTGGCTGGGTCAGTCACTCGCCCCTGGCCGAGGAATACCATCGCATGGTGCGCGCGATCGGCGACGGCGTGCGTTTCATGGAGACCCTGTCGGGCGAACATTCGCAGGGCGTTCGGCGCGTCGATTTTTACACCTCTCACGAGGCTCTCCTGTTGGACTACGAGGAGAGCCTGACCCGCGAGGTTCCGCGCAACTGGGGTTGGTTCAATCTGTCCACGCACTATCCGTGGATCGGCATGCGGACTGCGGCCTTGGGGGGGGCGCACGCCGAGTACATGCGCGGCATCCGCAATCCGGTGGCGGTCAAGGTGGGCCCGGGCGTCAAACCCGATGCGCTGCTGCGCCTGGTCGATGCGCTGAACCCAGACAACGAAGCGGGTCGTTTGACCTTTATCCACCGCATGGGCGCGAGCAAGATCGCAGCCGAGCTTCCGCAGCATCTTGAAGCGATTCGCAAGGAAGGGCGACGTGTGCTGTGGGTGGCTGATCCCATGCACGGCAACACCGAATCCACCAGCAACGGTTTCAAAACTCGGCGTTTCGAAAACATTCGCGGCGAGTTGGAGCAAGCCTTTGATTTGCATGCCGCTGCAGGCACGCGATTGGGTGGCGTGCACCTTGAGCTGACCGGTGAGAACGTTACCGAGTGCACGGGCGGAGCGCGTGATCTGACCGATGTCGATCTTGAGCGCGCCTACCGTTCAACGGTCGACCCGCGGCTCAACTACGAACAGTCTCTGGAATTAGCCCTGCTCATCGTGCGCAAGCGCGGTGTGCAGCCTTTGCCGGTCTAGTGTTTGAGGGCTGCTTGTTTGCCGCGCACGCTGCGCGGCGTAATGCCCTTTTGCTGCACTGGCGGTTCGTTCTGGCGCCCGTTCAGATTTTTGGACTCGTTCAGAAATAAGTCCACATGTCGCTGGCATCGGCCAGGTGCGGCACCGAGTTCCAGCTGCCAAGGCGAAGCGTGCCGGTCGCGCAGTGGAACTCGCAGATCGCGCTGTTCCGCAGGCTCAAGTTGAGCTCAATCGCCCGCGCATGACTGGTCTCCAGCGCGGCTTGAGCGAACTGAGACAAAACACCGCCCGACGAAACCGCCAAGACCGGGCCGGAGGTCGCCGCGCCCGGCGGTGACAGTCGGGCGGCGGCGGCACGAGTTCGCGCCTGGAATTCAGGCCAGCGCTCGGGGACATCTTCCAGCCGCTCCTCTGTCCAGGCGGTCAGAGCGGCCAGCAGGCTCTTGAGCACGCGCCGGGGATCCGGGCGTTGAGGGTCTGCGGCTGGCGCATCGGCAAGTGCAGCTTCGGGCTGCAGCCGCGCGAAACCGGCGAGCACGGCCCGATGATCGAACTCGTTCAGGTCGGCGTCCGTTTCCGCCTCGGGCAGGAACACACCAGCCGCACGAAAACCTTCCGCCAGAGCCTCGAATGTTTGCCGATGCCGGCGCATGCCGCCCACCACGACTCGCGTGGGCGCGGGGGTGTTCGCTGCGAGCCAGCGACCGAGTCGGCGCGACTGCTCGAAGCCTAGGTCGGAAAGCTGGTCATAGTCGGGCGCACCGTAGGAGGCCTGACCGTGGCGAACTGCGATCACACTCATCAGCGCAGGATCCTCAGCGATGAAAGGCTTGGGTGAAGCGCAGCTCGATGGCCTCGGTGCCTCCGAGCGGGGTGATCAGGATTTCGAAGTCCAGACGTTCGCCGTCGCTCACCCGCGGCTCGCCGAGGTAGTAGATCGCTTCACCCTCGCGCACTTCGCGCATGCGAAGGCTCTGGCGCTGACCGTTCGCGTTGGTTGCCGAGGCCTCGATCATCGCGGTCACGGCCGTTGAGCGGCCATCGCTGTCGCGCAGCACTGCGATGTTGAGCAGTCCGCGGCTGGCCGAGCGCGTGATCCCGCTGCTGCGTGCGACTTCAGGCGTGATCAGCGTGGTGGGCAACGCGCTGTAGTGAACGGTGAAAGGCCCGCGCACGGTCTGCCCTTGGGCGCTCGCCAGCGACGGCATCAGTGCGAGGATCAAGGCCAAGAACAGGCCAAGGCAGAAGCGGCAGAACAGTGGCATGGCAACCTCCAACGATGGGCCGGCACACGGCCCCAGTCCGCCAGCATAGCCGGCGGCGATGTAGATCGCGTTAGCGCGCCAGCGCCAGCCCCAGGTCATAGAGCGGCGCAGCGAGAAGCACGCGAGCCAGCAGCAGCAGAAGCAGGGCAATCATCGGCGAGAGATCGAGTGCGCCGAGATTGGGCAGAACTCTGCGCAGCGGCGCGAGCAGCGGTTCGGTGAGCTGCGCTATGAGCGGGAGAATCGGGTGGTGTCGGGAAGGCCCCACGAAGCTGAGAATTACGCGCGCCAGCACCAGCAGGAAGACGAGGCTGATCAGCAGCTCCACCAGACCGGCCAAGCCCAGGACCAGCGTCGAGCTAACGCCGAGCGCGCGTCCCATCAGCGCCTGCACCAGCCAAGCCTTGAGGACCATCAGCAGCCAGGCGACGACTGCCGCCGAGGTTTCAAATCGGCCGATCGGACGCAAAACCCGACGGAGCGGGGTCACCACCGCATGCGAGGCGCGATATACAAACTGGCAAATCGGGTTGTAGAAGTTCGCCCGAGCCAGCGGCAGCGCTACCCTCAGCACGAACAGGGTCGCCAGCAATCCGAACGCGAATTCCAGCAGGATCACCCCGGCCTGGGCGAAATAGCTCATGAGGGTTCTGGCTCCTGGTCTTTAGGACACGTCTGATCAAGGCTATCCGGCGCTGCCGGAGCAAGGCCGTATCCGATCAGAATGTGAGGCTGCCCGTGCCGAACCTGGCATTCTGCGGCCTGCCTCGGCGCTGCGTCCCCGACGGTGCGCGGAAGGCTTCGATGATGCGGAGGGTGGCTGACCGCTTGCGCGGGGCTGGGCTCAGCCATCTGCCAGCTCCCGCCCGCGCTGCACTGCCGCCTGTACCGCGCCGGCCACCAAGGCGGGAAGGCCGTGGGTCTGGAAGTGGTTGACCGCGGCATCCGTGGTGCCGCCCGGCGAGGTCACCCGACGACGCAACTCCGCCGCATCCTCGTTCGACTCCACCAACATCCGCGCCGCGCCAAGCGCCGTATGGCAGGCCAGGGTCTGCGCGGTGGAGTGCGGCAAGCCCTGCTGTACTCCCGCTTCCATAAGCGACTGCACCAGCAGAAAAAAATAGGCCGGGCCGCTGCCCGAAATGGCGGTCACGACGTCCATCAGGCCCTCGTCCTCCACCCACACGCTGACGCCTGCGGCATCCAGCACGCGCTGTGCCAGCACGCGCTGAGCGCCGCTTACTTGCGCGGGTGCGAACAGGCCGCTGGCGCCGGCGCCAAGCAGGGCAGGGGTGTTGGGCATACAGCGCACAACGGCAGTCGTGCCAAGCCATTCGCTTAACTTGGCGCAGGGCAGACCCGCCGCGATTGACAGCACCACGGCCCCGGACGCCAATCGCGGCCTGAGTTCCCGACACACCGCTTCCATCACCTGGGGTTTGACGGCGAGCACCACCAACTCGGCCTGCGCGACCGATTCATTACCGTGTTCCGCGACGGCTACGCCGAACTCCACGGCCAGCGCATCGCGCACTGCGGCCTGCGGTTCGGCCACCGCAATGAGTGCGGCCGGATGCCCACCCCGGCGAAGGCCGGCGATCAGCGAGCGCGCCATATTGCCGCCGCCGATAAATACGATTGAATCGCGAATGCAGGTAGGAGTGTCTGCCGGTGGCATCAGTGGGTCCTTGCGAGACTGCGGTCGAGCCAAAAAGCTGACGTGCTGCACCCACGCGGGGCCTTTGACGAGCGCTCAGCCATGCGGCGCATCTTCGGGCTCGGCGGCGACACGCGGCGCCCGCGGTCCGAACAGGGCGCTGCCGACCCGCACCAGGCTGGAGCCTTCCTCGATGGCGAGCTCGAAGTCCTCGCTCATGCCCATCGACAGGGTATCAAGCTGCGGATGCTTCGATTTCAACGCGTCGAACAGACGCCGCAGCGCGGCGAAACTGGCCCGACGGCGAGCGGGATCCTCAGCCGGTGCCGGGATACTCATCAGCCCGCGCAGCCTTAGGTGCGGGTAGCGCACAGCCTGCTCGGCCAGGCCCGAAAGATCCTCTGGCCGGCAGCCCGACTTGCTGCTTTCGTCATCGATATTGACCTGCAGCAGGATATCCAGCGGAGGGCGGCCGCTATCGCCTCGCGCAGTATCAAGCAGCGGCAGCAGCTTGGCGCGGTCGACGGTTTCGACGCAGTCGAACAGCCGCGCCGCGATGTTCGCCTTGTTGGACTGAAGATGACCGATCAGATGCCAGCGCAGCGACAGATGCGCCAAGGCCTGGATCTTCGCGTCGGCTTCCTGCACATAGTTCTCGCCAAAGGCGCGTTGGCCACAGGCGGCAAGCGCGGACACGATTTCCGCAGGCCGCGTCTTGCTGACCGCAAGAAGTTCGACGGTGCGATCGCTCGCGGCCGCGCGGATCTGCCTTGAAAGCGCGGCAAATCGCTGTTCAAGCGATCGGTCGGAGTGTGCTGCAGGGAGCGTCGTCATGTTGAGGTTCAGGGCTATACTCGGTGGAATTGTGCCTGGGGCGGTTGAGCTGCAGGCGCGTGGGAGTCACTAGTCTAGCCCCCGGCGGCTGCGCAGACGCAGCAGTCCGCGGGCCACGCAACCGGATGCGGGGAACGCAGAACCCATGGATATCGCTGAACTGCTGGCGTTTTCGGTCAAGAACAAGGCCTCCGACCTGCATCTGTCGGCGGGGTTGCCGCCGATGATCCGCGTGGACGGCGATGTCCGCCGGATCAACATCCCGGCGCTGGATCACAAGCAGGTGCACGCGCTGATTTACGACATCATGTCGGACAAGCAGCGTCGCGATTACGAAGAGTTCTACGAGGTCGATTTCTCGTTTGAAATCCCGGGCCTCGCTCGCTTCCGCGTCAACGCCTTCAACCAGAACCGCGGCGCCGGCGCGGTGTTCCGGACCATTCCGTCCGAAGTGCTGACGCTGGAGGATCTGGCGGCGCCTAAGATCTTCCGCGAGCTGATTGAGCAGCCCCAGGGTTTGATCCTGGTGACCGGCCCGACCGGCTCAGGCAAGTCGACCACGCTGGCGGCGATGGTCGATCACGTCAACAAGAACGAATACGGACATATTCTCACGGTCGAGGATCCGATCGAGTTTGTGCACACGTCGAACAAGTGCCTGATCAATCAGCGCGAGGTCCATCGCGATACCCACGGCTTCACCGAGGCGCTTCGTTCAGCGCTGCGCGAAGATCCCGACTACATTCTGGTTGGCGAGCTGCGCGACCTTGAAACCATCCGTCTGGCCTTGACCGCCGCGGAAACCGGGCATCTGGTGTTCGGCACGCTGCACACCAGCTCGGCCGCCAAGACCATCGATCGCATCATCGACGTGTTCCCCGCCGGCGAAAAGCCGATGGTCCGCTCAATGCTGTCTGAGTCCTTGCGCGCCGTGGTTTCACAGTCGCTGCTGAAGAAAGTCGGCGGCGGCCGCGTCGCCGCGCACGAGATTATGGTCGCCGTTCCGGCCATCCGGAACCTGATCCGCGAGGACAAGGTGGCGCAGATGTATTCCGCTATCCAGACCGGCCAGAATTACGGCATGCAGACCCTCGACCAGTGCCTGCAGGATCTGGTGAGGCGCGGCCTTGTCACCCGCCAATCCGCGCGTGAGTACGCGAAAGATAAGCGTTTGTTTGACTGACATCCGGGGGTCGAGAATCGGGAATCGGGAGCCGCTCCTGGCAATGATGCGCCTCGTCGTGACCTGAGCCGCAGCATGCTTCGAGGTCCCTGCGATTCTCATATTCCCGAGTCTCCATTTCCGCTTCGGAGAAGCACATGAGCACCATCGACTTCACCAGCTACCTCAAGCTGATGTCGCACAAGAAGGCTTCGGATCTGTTCGTCACGTCCGGCATGCCGCCGACGATCAAAGTAAACGGGCGGATGCAGCCCATCACGCAGACGCCGCTGACGCCGCAGCAAAGCCGCGATCTAGTGCTGAACGTGATGACGCCGAGCCAGCGAGAGGAGTTCGAAAAGACTCACGAGTGCAACTTTGCGATCGGTGTGTCCGGCGTCGGCCGCTTTCGAGTCAGCTGCTTCTACCAGCGCAATCAGGTCGGCATGGTGCTGCGCCGGATCGAGACCCGCATCCCCACCTGCGACGAGCTCAACCTGCCGCCGGTGATCAAGACCCTGGCGATGACCAAACGCGGCATCGTGATCATGGTCGGCGCGACCGGCACCGGTAAATCGACCACGCTGGCGGCGATGATTGGTTATCGCAACCAGAACTCCTCGGGCCACATCATCACCATCGAGGATCCGATCGAGTACGTGCACAAGCACGAGGGCTGCATCATCACCCAGCGCGAGGTCGGCATTGATACCGACTCATGGGAAAACGCGCTGAAGAACACCCTGCGCCAAGCGCCCGACGTGATCATGATCGGCGAGGTGCGTACCCGCGAAGGCATGGATCACGCCATCGCCTTTGCAGAAACCGGCCATCTGGTGCTTTGTACCCTGCATGCGAACAATGCCAACCAGGCGATAGATCGCATCATCAACTTCTTCCCCGAAGATCGCCGCAACCAGCTGCTGATGGATCTTTCGCTGAACCTTAAGGGCGTGGTCGCGCAGCAGCTGATCCCGACCCCGGACGGCAAAGGCCGTCGCGTCGCGTTGGAAGTGCTGCTCGGCACGCCGCTGGTGCAGGACTACATCCGCGACGGCGAGATCCACAAGCTGAAGGAAATCATGAAGGAGTCGACCAACCTCGGCATGAAGACCTTCGACCAGGCTCTGTTCGAGCTCTATCAGGCCGGCGAGATCTCGTATGAGGACGCGCTGCGGCACGCCGACTCAACCAACGAAGTGCGCCTGAAGATCAAGCTGGCCCAAGGTGGCGATATCCACAGCCTGGCCCAGGGCATGGACGGGGTCGAACTGATCGAGTCGCGCTGAACCGCGCGCAGTCGACTTCCGGCGCAGCAGCGCCGGCGCGTTGACAGCGCGACCGGTCGCGTCTACTTTCGCGAGTGGTGTCGAGGCCGCGCTCGCAAAGCGGTCCGATCCGGGCCTTGCGGAAGCGAGGCTTGACTCCCTATCGAGGTGGCCGAGCGGCAACGCCGGCCGAGAGTGCGACATGTCGACTAACCGCGGCTGAAAATTCCTGCGGCGCGTGCTTCCCGATCCAAGGGCGCCTGCGCCCTTTTTTGTTGCCTGCCATATGCCCCGCTGCGCGCGCTCCAAAGGCCGCCGCGACAGCCCAAACAACGAGCGTTCTCATGGTCCAGATCACCCTACCCGACGGCAGCCGCCGCGACTTCGATAATCCCGTGACGGTGGGCGAGGTGGCGGCCAACATTGGAGCAGGCCTTGGCAAGGCCGCGCTGGCCGGCAAGCTTGACGGCCAGCTGGTGGATACCAGCCATCGCATCGCAAGTGACGCAAGCCTCGAAATCGTCACCGAAAAGCACCCCGATGCGCTGGAGATCCTGCGTCACTCCACCGCTCATCTTCTGGCGCAGGCGGTACAGCGCCTGTACCCCGGCGTGCAGGTGACCATCGGCCCGGTCATCGATAACGGCTTCTACTACGATTTCGCCTACGAGCGACCCTTCACCCCGGACGATCTGCCGAAAATCGAGGAGGAGATGCAGAAGATCGTCGGCGAAAAGCTGCCGGTTAGCCGCAGCGTGAAGTCTCGTGATGAGGCGGTCGAGTTCTTCCGCGCCATGGGCGAGCATTACAAGGCCGAGATCATCGCTTCGATCCCGGTGGACGAGGATCTCTCGCTGTACTCGCAGGGCGAGTTCACCGACCTCTGTCGCGGCCCGCACGTGCCGTCCACCGACAAGCTGCGCGCGTTCAAACTGATGAAGGTCGCGGGCGCCTACTGGCGCGGCGACTCCAACAACCAGATGCTGTCGCGCATTTACGGCACCGCCTGGATGAACGACAAGGACCTGAAGGCCCATCTGCACCAGCTGGAGGAGGCCGAGAAGCGCGATCACCGGCGTATTGCCAAGCAGCTGCACCTGTTCCATCAGCAGGAAGAGGCGCCGGGCATGGTGTTCTGGCACCCGCGCGGCTGGAGTCTGTGGCAGACCGTCGAGCAGTACATGCGCGAGGTCTACAAGCAGTCCGGCTATCAGGAGGTGCGCTGCCCGCAGATCCTCGACGTCAGTCTGTGGAAGAAGTCGGGGCACTGGGACAACTATAAGGAGCACATGTTCTTCACCGAGTCCGAGAAGCGCACCTACGCGGTGAAGCCCATGAATTGCCCGGGCCACGTGCAGATTTTCAACTCGGGCCTGCACAGCTATCGCGACCTGCCGATCCGCTACGGCGAATTCGGCGGCTGCCATCGCAACGAGCCTTCCGGCGCACTGCACGGAATCATGCGCGTGCGCGCCTTCACCCAAGACGACGGCCACGTGTTCTGCACCGAGAACCAGGTTGAAGCGGAGGTCACCGCCTTCCACAAGCAGGCGATGGCCGTGTATCGCGACTTTGGATTCGACGACATCTCGCTGAAACTTGCGCTGCGTCCGGATTCGCGGCTGGGCGACGACGCCACGTGGGACAAAGCCGAGCACGGGCTGCGGGCTGCACTGGGCGCCTGTGGCGTGGAATGGCAGGAGCTGCCAGGCGAGGGCGCGTTCTACGGGCCGAAGATCGAGTATCACATGCGCGACTCGATCGGCCGCGGCTGGCAGGTGGGCACCATGCAGGTGGACTTCATGATGCCGGGTCGCCTTGGCGCCGAATATGTCGACGAGACCAGCACTCGCCGCCATCCGGTGATGCTGCACCGGGCCATCGTCGGCTCGATGGAACGATTCATCGGCATCCTGATCGAGCACCACGCCGGCCTGTTCCCGCTATGGCTGGCGCCGGTACAGGCGGTAGTGATGAACATCACTGACGCGCAGGCCGATTATGTGCGTGAAGTAACCCAAACCCTTGTCCAGCAAGGCTTCCGGGTAGAGGCCGACTTGAGAAACGAAAAGATCGGTTATAAGATTCGGGAGCATACCCTGCAAAAGATCCCCTACCTCTTTGTCGTGGGCGACCGCGAAAAGGAGCTGAGGCACGTTGCAGTGCGATCGCGCTCAGGGGAAGACCTTGGCAGTTTTAGCCTCGCCGATCTGGCCCAGCGGTTGCGCGCAGAGAACGGACCACCTCCCGCAGCGAGCGTCTGAATCCCTTTGGGATCAAGCGCTTGTTGGCAGGCACTGGACCATTGAACCAGCACGGAGACACGCGAATCAATACTGACAAGCTGAACCGCAAGAACCACGAAATTCGGGTGGCGCGCGTGCGCGTCATCGGCGCCGAGGGCGAGAACTTGGGCGTGCTGGCGCGTGATGACGCGCTGCGCATGGCCTTGGAGTTGGAGCTCGATCTGGTCGAGATCCAGCCCAATGTCGATCCGCCGGTGTGCCGCATCATGGATTTCGGCAAGTTCCGCTTTGAGCAGCAAAAGAAGGCCAGTGCGGCCAAGAAGAAGCAGAAGCAGGTGGAGCTGAAGGAGCTGAAGTTCCGTCCAACCACCGACGTAGGCGACTACGTGATCAAGCTGCGCAACCTTCGCCGCTTTCTGGAAGAGGGCGACAAGGTCAAGGTCAATATCCGCTTCAAGGGCCGCGAGATGGCTCACCAGGAACTCGGTCTGGCGATGGCCGCGAAGATCGAGGCCGACCTCGGCGACGAGGCCGTGATCGAGCAGCGGCCGCGCCTTGAGGGCCGGCAGATGATCATGATGATCGCGCCCAAGAAGAAACAGTAAGGACGGCGCATCCGCAAGGCTGTAGCGCCGCGCAAGACCCGCCTGCTGATGGATCAGCACGGCGGCCCCGGCAAGTGCCGGGGCTGGCAGCGCCGGCAACGGTAGCTGTCGTCATAAGCCCGAATGGCCGGAGGCCAGTCAGGGCGCTGCACCCGGTTCGCCGGGTGATCTTGCCCGTCGCGGAATTTTTGTGGCGGGCGCTGCTGCGGTCTTACGACTCGCGGCGGCGGTGACACCACCGCCGAGCAGGGGCCACGCGGCCTGAGCCCGGCGGACACAAGCGCGGGATGTGCTCCCTAAGCGCCGAGCCGGTTTCCGGCAGGCCGCGCATTCCGAGTGGCCTAAAACCGCGGCGAGATTCGCCGCATCCGAGGAGTTCCACGATGCCCAAGATGAAGACCAACCGGGCCGCTGCAAAGCGCTTCCGGAAGACCGCTTCCGGCACGTTCAAGTGTGGCCATGCGTTCAAGAGCCATATCCTGACCAAGAAGTCGACCAAGCGTAAGCGTGGTCTGCGTGCCACCAACTACGTACGTGCGGAGGACGCCGGCCGCGTCCAGCGCATGCTGCCGTACCTGTAAGGGAGCACCGCAACCATGGCACGAGTCAAACGTGGCGTAACCGCCCGCCGTCGTCACAAGTCCATCCTCGCGCGCGCGAAGGGCTACTACAACGCTCGCCGCAAGGTGTTCCGCGTTGCCAAGCAGGCCGTTACCAAGGCCGGCCAGTACGCCTACATCGGCCGCAAGCAGCGTAAGCGTCAGTTCCGCGCTCTGTGGATCGTCCGCATCAACGCGGGCGCTCGCATGTTCGGGCTGTCGTACAGCCGCATGATGAATGGCCTGAAGAAGGCCGAGATCAGCCTGGACCGCAAGGTGCTGGCGGATATCGCCGTTCACGACCTGCCCGCCTTTGGCGCGCTGGCCGAGAAGGCCAAGGCCGCCTTGGCCTAAGCCAAGCGGTCGCCATGCCGCCGCGCCCTTGGTGCGAGCGGATACACCTGTGGGGAAGGGCGTGCTCTTCCCCACAGGCGTTTTTGGAATCCTGTAGCGCGCGGTCGCACGTCGCCGCGTCTACATGCCGTGCGCCGGCATCAGGCCGCGCCGGTGTAAGTGAGGCGAAATGAGCGAACTGGACGCGCTGGCGCAGAGCGCCGCGAACGATATCGATTCTGCAGTCAGCGTTGATGCCCTGGAAGCAATTCGGGTGCGGCTGCTGGGCAAGTCAGGGCTGGTCACCGAGCAGCTGAAGCAGCTGGGTGGCCTCGCGCCGGACGAACGCAAGATCAGGGGCGAGCAGGTCAATCGGGTCAAGCAGGCGCTGGCCGATGCCATTGCGCAGCGCCGCGAGACGCTCGAGCAGGCCGAGCTCGACGCCCGCCTGGCGTCCGAGCGCATTGATGTCAGCTTGCCGGGCCGCGCTGCCCGCAGCGGCAGCCTGCACCCGGTCAGTCGCGCCGCTGAGCGCATCGCCGGTATCTTCGCGCGAATGGGCTACGAGCTCGCCGACGGCCCCGAGATCGAAGACGACTGGCACAATTTCGAGGCCCTGAACTTCCCGCCGCACCATCCGGCGCGGGCCATGCACGACACCTTCTATTTCCCCGACGGGCGGCTGCTGCGCACGCACACCTCGCCCGTGCAGGTGCGCTACATGCGCGAGCGGCAGCCGCCGTTCCGAATGATCGCCATCGGCAAGGTCTACCGTTCGGACTCCGATCAGACTCACTCGCCGATGTTCCACCAGATGGAAGGTCTGCTGATCGATGAGACCAGCACCTTTGCCGACTTGAAGGGCACCCTGAAGCAGTTCGTCGACGCCTTCTTCGAGCGCGATTTCTCGATGCGTTTCCGGCCCAGCTATTTCCCCTTCACCGAGCCTTCGGCCGAAGTCGATATCCGCTGGGACCGCGAAGACGGCAGCGAGCGCTGGCTGGAGGTGCTGGGCTGCGGGATGGTCCACCCGAACGTGCTGCGCGCCTGCGGCATCGATCCAGAGCGCTATACCGGGTTCGCCTTTGGCATTGGCATCGAGCGTTTCGCGATGCTGCGCTACGGCGTCAGCGACCTGCGCAGCTTCTTCGAGAACGACTCGCGGTTCCTCAGCCAGTTTGCCTAGGGCCGGAAGTTGGGCTTGGGGATTGGGGACTAGGGATTGGGGATTAGGAATTCACAGCCGGCGCGCCGATCGCTGCGCGGCTCTTGATGGACACAGGCAATGAAGTTTTCTGAGAACTGGCTGCGCGAACACGTCAAGGTCGAAGCCTCGCGCGATGAGCTCACCGCGCGGCTGACCGCGATTGGCTTGGAAGTCGAGGAAGTCACCGCGCTGGGCGAGAACCTAGCGGGCGTTGTCGTTGCGCAGATCCTCGACTGCACGCGCCATCCCGAGGCCGATCGCCTGCAGATCTGCACGGTCGACGTAGGCTCGGGCACGCTGCAGATCGTCTGCGGCGCGCCGAATGCCCGGCCCGGCCTGAAAGCGCCGCTGGCCACCGTCGGCGCCGAGCTGCCCGGCGGGCTGGTAATCACCCCGGCCAAGCTGCGCGGCGTCGAGTCCTTTGGGATGCTGTGCTCGGCCAAGGAACTGGGCGTCGATGCCGATGCCTCCGGCCTGATGGAGCTTCCGGACAGCGCGCCGGTGGGTGCGTCCTTTGCCGAGTTCCTCGGCCTGCCGGATGCCAGCATCGAGATCAAACTCACGCCCAACCGTGCCGACTGCTTCGGTATTCGCGGCATCGCTTTTGATGTGGCGGCGGCGCTGGGCGCCGAGGTCAGCGCCATGGAGATCTGCGCAGCGGCGATCACCAGCACGGCCGCGATCGCGGTTGAGCTGCACGCGGGCGCCGATGCACCGCGCTACTGCGGCCGAGTCATTGAGGGCGTGCAGGCAGCGACATCAACCCCGCTGTGGATGGCCGAGCGCCTGCGCCGGTCCGGCATCCGCCCGATCAACCTGCTGGTGGATGTCACCCAGTACGTGATGCTGGAGCTCGGCCAGCCGCTGCATGCCTTCGACCGCGACACGCTGCACGGTCCGGTCGGCGTGCGCGCAGCGCATGCCGACGAGCGCCTCAAGCTGCTGGACGAGAGCGAGGTCGAGCTCGATCCCGGTTTCCTGGTCATCACCGACGCCGACCGTCCGGTCGCGCTGGCCGGGGTGATGGGCGGTTTCGATACGCGGGTCACTGTCGATACGCGCAACGTGTTCTTGGAAAGCGCGCACTTCGCGCCGAGCGCGATCATTGGCCGTGCCCGCCGGCTTGGCATGCACACCGATGCCTCGCACCGGTTCGAGCGCGGCGTCGACCCCGCGCTGCCGCGGCAGGCGCTGGAGCGCGCCACCGCGCTGATCCTTGAAATCGCCGGCGGTCACGCGGGCCCAGTGACGGAAGCGGCTCTGACCGAGCATCTGCCGGCGCCCGCGCCGGTGCGCCTGCGCCGCGCGCGGCTGGCCCGCGTGCTCGGCGTGCAGATTCCCGACCTGGAAGTCGCGCGGATCCTGCGAGCGCTGGGCATGCAGGCGGAGTACGACAGCGAGGGCTGGACCGTCACCCCGCCCAGCCGCCGCTTCGACATCGCCATCGAGGAAGACCTGATCGAGGAGATCGTGCGCATCCACGGCTACGAGGCGATCCCCACCAGCACGCCGACCGGTGCGATTCCGCTGGTGATGGCCTCCGAGACCCGAATCAGCGACGGCGAGCTGCGTCGCGCCGCCGCTGGCCGCGGCTACCGCGAGACCATCTGCTTCGCCTTCGTCGAGGCCGCGTTGCTGGAGCGCTGGGGCCTGCTGGAGGGCAGCGTGGCGTTGGCCAATCCGCTGAGCGCGGAGCTGGCGGTGATGCGCACCGCGCTGCTGCCGGGTCTGGTGCAGGCCGCCGCGCGCAACCTTGATCGCCAGGACCTGCGGCCACGCCTGTTCGAGCTCGGCCGCGTGTTCCGCGCCGGCGCCCAGGGCCCGCAGGAAACCCTGCGCCTGGCCGCCGTCGCCAGCGGCCGCGCTGAGGCCGAACAGTGGGGTCTCGGCGCGCGCGAAATCGATTTCTTCGACCTGAAGGGTGACCTCGAATCCCTGCTCGGACTGGCGGGCGATCCCCGCCGCGTGCGCTTGGTGCCGACCACGGCTGCTTGGCTGCACCCGGGTCGTGGCGCCGATGTCTGGCTGGACGAGCGCTGCGTCGGCCAGATCGGTTTCCTCAACCCGCGCCTGGCGCGCGCGCTGGACCTGAACACGGAAATGGCGGTGTTCGAGCTGGATCTCGAACCGCTGATGGCGCGAGAGCTGCCGCGAGCTGGCGCGATTTCCCGCTTCCCTGCCGTTCGTCGGGATATTTCGCTGCTTGTCGCCGAGCAACACCCCTGGTCGGCGCTTGAAGCCGCACTGAAAAAGGCGCTCGAAGGTCGCGTGCAGGCGGTCTTGCTGTTCGATCAGTACCAGGGCAAGGGCGTTGAGCCGGGGTACAGAAGCCTCGCTATTGGCTTGATTTTGCAGGACGTTTCACGCACTCTCACCGATCAAGATGGGGACCGGGCAAGCGCTGATGCGGTAGTCGCGCTGGCCCAGGAGTTCGGCGCCACGCTCAGGGGGTGACATGGCACTGACCAAGGCCGAGATGGCCGAGAAACTGTTCGACGAGGTCGGGCTCAATAAGCGTGAGGCGAAGGAATTCGTCGACGCGTTCTTCGATGTTTTGCGCGACGCGCTGGAATCCGGGCAACAGGTCAAGCTGTCGGGGTACGGCAACTTCGACCTGCGCAAAAAGAACCAGCGGCCGGGTCGCAACCCGAAGACCGGCGAGGAGATACCGATCTCGGCGCGCACCGTTGTCACCTTCCGTCCGGGGCAAAAGCTGAAGGAGCGGGTGGAAGCCTATGCTGGATCCGGGCAGTAACTCCGAACTCCCGGCGATCCCGGGCAAGCGCTACTTCACCATCGGTGAAGTCAGTGAACTGTGCCAGGTCAAGCCGCACGTGCTGCGCTACTGGGAAACCGAGTTTCCCAGCCTGAAGCCGGTAAAACGGCGCGGCAACCGTCGCTACTACCAGCGCTCGGACGTGCTCACCATCCGCCAGATCCGCTCATTGCTTTATGAAGAAGGCTTCACCATCACCGGAGCGCGGCAGCGCCTGGAGAGCGACGGCAGCCGCAGCGGCAGCGTCAGCGTATCGCTTGAAGTGGTGCGACAGGTTCGAATGGAGCTTGAGGAAGTGCTGCAGCTGTTGAGCAGCTAAGCCGGTCAGCGCAGGCCTGTCGGATTGGCGTGGCCCAGCGATCAACAGGGTCAGCACACTGCAGGAATGCCTTGAGACAATCCTGCGAGCCTTGGGTATACTTGTCCGCTTGTGGCGGTTGAGACAGCTTCCCGCAGCAAGAGCGACAGCAACACGTGATCAGTCATTTGTCGGGGCGTAGCGCAGCCTGGTAGCGCATTTGCCTGGGGGGCAAAGGGTCGTCGGTTCAAATCCGGCCGCCCCGACCATCTGACTGATCCAGTCCTGCTAGACAGCACATCGCCCTTCGGGCACACCTCTTTCACCAGCATCACGCCGCTGCCGCATGTGCTGGCTGTGTGTTTTCGTTTCGCTGGGTGATTCGATGCTGTAGTGCGTCTGTTTTCGTGCCGTCAACGGCCCGCTTGAGCCTCGGCTTCCGAGCTGAGCGCGGCTACACTCCGGGGCATGATTCATGCCCGAGCGAGGCCTGCGATGCGCACCCTGTTTCCTCCCTTGAAGCCGTATTCCAGCGGCGAGCTGATCGTTTCTCCGCGCCACGCGCTCTATTTCGAAGAGTGCGGCAATCCGCAGGGCAAACCTGTGGTGATGCTTCACGGCGGCCCGGGTGGCGGCTGCAGCGACCAGATGCGCCAGTTCCACGACCCCTCGAAGTACCGCATCGTGCTGTTCGATCAGCGCGGCGCCGGGCGCTCGCGTCCGCACGCGGACCTTGTCGAAAACACCACCTGGGATCTCGTCGCCGACATTGAGCGCCTGCGCGAGCACCTGAGCGTGGATCGCTGGCAGGTGTTTGGCGGCAGCTGGGGTTCGACTCTGGCCCTTGCGTATGCTCAGGCGCATTCCAATCGCGTCAGCGAACTGGTTCTTCGAGGCATCTTCATGCTGCGGCGCTGGGAGCTGGAATGGTTCTACCAGGAGGGCGCCTCGCGCCTGTTTCCCGACGCCTGGGAGCACTACCTCGCGCCGATTCCGGACGTGGAGCGCGCCGACCTGATCAGCGCCTACCACCGTCGGCTGACCTCTGAGGACCCCACGATCCGCGTTACTGCGGCCCGCGCGTGGTCGGTCTGGGAAGCCGCGACCAGCTTCCTGCAACAGGATCCCGGCTTTATCGATTCGCACAAGGCCGATGACTTTGCTTTGGCCTTTGCCCGCATCGAGAGCCACTACTTCGTCAACGGCGGTTTCTTCGAGGTCGAGGACCAGCTGCTGCGCGATGTGCCGAAGATCCGTCATATCCCGACCACGATCGTGCACGGTCGCTACGACGTGGTGTGTCCGCTCAACAATGCCTGGGACCTGCACCGCGCCTTTCCCGAGGCCACCCTTGAAATCATCGCCGACGCCGGTCATTCGGCGTTCGAACCCGGCATCGCGGATGCGCTGGTGCGGGCCACGGAAGGGTATGGCAGAGGGTCGTGAGTCGAGAACTGCAGACTGTCGGCGCCCGAACGGATCCTGATTCGTCGTCCATAGCTCCGCAGCACACTCGGCCCCGCGCAGGCTGGGCCTTGGTCCGCCGCGCGCACGTGTTGGCGTGCGCTGTTGATTGCGCTTTGTGGTTCCTGCGCACTGCCGATGCCCCGGACGAAGCCTGTCGAACCCAGCCTCGCAACGTTTCAGACGTGCATCCGATCTTGACCGCGATCGAGCGGATCGCCGCCCACGGCGGGACGTGCTCGGCGTGGTGGCCCAAAACCCGCCAAAAGGGCCGCTCCCGTGTCTCTGGGGAGTGCCGTTCAGGCTTCTGCATCGCTTCATCCGGTGAAGGCCTGAGGCTTCCGCAAAATCCGGGACGGTTCACTTTCAAGCGCCTCTTCCTCTGTGGGAGAGGGAGCCCAGCACGCGCCACACGCCAACCCACGCCCCAACCCACACGACAAGCCACACCCCCCAACCGCCTTCCCACGGAGACCTGTTGATGAGAACCGCGCTATGGATCGGAACGTTGCTCGTGCTCTGCCTCGCCACACCCGCGATGGCGCGCCCCAAGGCCGGCGCGCCGAGCACGCCCGAGCAGCGTGAGGCGGCCTGGCAGCAGCACCAGCGGATGCAGGCCGAATCGCAGTTACGCGGGCTCACCTGGCGCAGCATCGGCCCGACCGGGCAGGGCGGCCGCGTGGTCGACTTCGCCTCCGTGCCGGGCCAGCCGTATACGTTCTACGTCGCCTACGCGACCGGCGGGGTCTGGAAGACCACCAACAACGGGGGCTCGTTTGAGCCGCTGACCGATCAGCTGCCGAACACCGTGATCGGCGCGATCGCCGTCGACCCCTCGGCCCCGGAAACCCTGTGGGTCGGCGCCGGCGAGCCGAACGCGGCGCGCTCCAACTACGGTGGGCACGGCGTCTTCGTCAGCCTTGATGGCGGCAAGACCTTCGCGCGCAAGGGCCTCACCGGCAGCGACCGCATCGCCGCGATTGTGGTTGACCCACGCGACGGCCGGCGCGTGCTGGTTGCCGCCGCCGGCAAGCTCTATTCGCCGGGCGGTGAGCGCGGCATCTTCCTGACCGAGGACGGCGGCGAGACCTGGACCCAGGTGCTGGCCGCGAGCGACGGCTGGACCGGCGCCAGTGATCTGGTGATCGACCCCAGCCGGCCCGACGTGCTGTACGCCGCGCTGTGGGACCGCAAGCGCGCGCCCTGGCAGTTCACCGAAGCCGGCAAAGGTTCCGGCATGTACAAGTCGGAAGACGCCGGCCGCAGCTGGCGGCGCCTGGCCGGTGGCCTGCCCGAGGGCGACACCGTCGGCCGCATCGGCCTTGCGGTGGCGCGCAGCCAGCCCGACACCGTCTACGCCACCCTCGACCATTGGGCCGCGCTGCCCGAGTCGATGCGCGACCTCGGCGATCGGCCGCTGTCGCCGCAGCGCCTGCGCACCATGAGCAACGACGAATTCCTGAAGCAGGACCCCGCCGAGATCGAGCGCTTCATCCGCGGCGCCGACCTGCCGGTTGAGCTCGATGCGAAGAAATTGCTGGCCGGCGTGCGCGACGGCTCGATCACGTTGGAGATGCTGCTCAGCCGGCTCGAAGACGGCAACGCCGCGCTGTTCGACAACCCCACCTGGGGCCACACCGTCTGGCGCACCGATGACGGCGGCGAAAGCTGGCGGCGTACCCATGACGAGCCGATCCGCGAGGTCACCTACAGCTACGGCTACTACTTCGGCGAGGTGGCCGTAGACCCGAGTGACGCCGAGCGTATCTACACCATGGGCGTGCCGCTGATCGTCTCAAGCGACGGCGGCCAGACCTGGTCCGGCTACGCCAACCATCCGAGCGTGCACGTCGATTACCAAGCGCTGTGGATCGATCCGAACTACCCGCAGCGCCTGGTGGCGGGCAACGACGGCGGGCTGGATGTGAGCTACGACGCCGGCGTCACCTGGCGCAGGCTCGACGCCCAGCCGCTCGGCCAGTTCTACACCATCTATGCCGACATGGCCGAGCCCTACAACGTCTACGGCGGCCTGCAGGACAACGGCACCTTGAAGGGCAGCAGCCGCACGCGCTGGGAGCTCGGCGAGGACTGGTCACCCATCAACGGCGGCGACGGCATGTGGGTGGCCGTGGATGACGAGTCCGGCGACACCTACACCGGCTACCAGTTCGGCTACTACACCCGCATCGACAAGCAGGGCAAGCGCCACGAGGTGCGCGCACGCGCGCCACTTGATCAAGCCGTGCTGCGCTACAACTGGAGCACGCCGGTGATCCTCTCGCCGCACGATGCGCGCACCGTCTACATGGCCAGCAACCGCCTGTACCGCTCGTTCGATCGCGGCCGCGCCTGGACTGCGATCAGCCCGGACCTCACCCGCGCCACGCAGCGCGGCAATGTGCCCTTCGCCACCATCACCACCGTGTCCGAATCGCCGCTGCAGTTCGGCCGCCTCGGCGTCGGCACCGACGACGGCCACGTGCACGTCACCAGCGACGGCGGTGCGCGCTGGCAGCAGGTCGACTCAAAGCTGCCGGCCGAGCGCTGGGTGAGCCGGGTCGAACTCTCGCGCCACGATCAGGACCGGATTTACCTGAGCCTCAACGGCTACCGGCAGGACGACGACCGCGCCTACCTGTACCGCAGCGACGACTTCGGCGCGAGCTGGCAATCGATCAGCGAGGGCCTGCCGATGGAGCCGGTCAACGTGATCCGCGAGGACACGGTCAACCCGGAGCTGCTGTACGTCGGCACCGACCGCGGCGTGTACGCCAGCCTCGACCGCGGCCGCAGCTGGCTGGCCTTGGACGGCGGCCTGCCGAACGTGCCGGTACACGACCTGTTCGTGCACCCGCGCGACCGCGAACTGATCGCCGGCACCCACGGCCGCAGCGCCTGGATCGTCGACGTGCTGCCCCTGCAGCAGCTCGACACCGAGGTGCGCGGCAAGCACGTGCACCTGTTCCATGTCGACGACCTCAAGGCCGCGCGCGACTGGCGCCGCCGCCCCGACCCCTGGTTCGACCGCCCCGAACACCTGCCGGAACTGCGCGGCAGCTACTGGGCCAAGCAAGCCGGCACCGTGCGCTTCCGCCTGCTCGACAAGAAAGACCGCCCGCTGGCCCAGTTCGAGCGCGAGGCCATTGAAGGCCTCAACGGCTTCGACTGGAACCTGATGCTGGACGCCGAACTCGCCCTCGCCGCCGAGAAGCAGGCGATTGAGGAACTCGACGCCGACAAGCGCGACGAGCTCAAGCACCAGCCCTACGCCGAATCACAGCGCCTCGGCCACCGCCTATACCCCGTGCCGGGCAAATACACTCTGGAAATCGCCCAGGCCGATACGACGAGCCGCAGCGGCTTTGAGATCAAGCCGCCGAAAGCCCAAGACCCACGCTGGACCCCGGCCTACAAGCTGCGCGGCGAGGGTGAGGACGGGCGGCATCAGGCTGAAGAGCGGCCGCATCCGCGGGCGGGTGCGCGGGGTAGGGCGTTTGCTATGCCGGGGAAGTAGGGCACCTAGACTCTCCGCTCTGCGCTGGCTTCTCGGCAGCGATGTTTCGCGTGCAACGCAGGCCGGGCTGCCGCTCTCCTTCGCAGCCGGTTAGATGTGTATCGTTGAGATGCTGAAGCGCCAGTTGCCCATGAAGGCGAAACTCGCTGCAATCTGCCGAGCCAATGCCGCTCTGTTGCCGGCTACGTTTAGGGGGAACTTCTTAGGGAGCGCGTAGTGCAGTTCATCACTAACGGCCCAGACATCCCCGAAGCGCTCTTGCAGGCGCACGAGGACGGCCGCGTGGTGTTCTTCTGTGGCGCCGGCATCTCCTACCCCGCCGGTCTGCCGGGCTTCAAGGGGTTGGTGCACGAGATCTACCGGCTAAACGGCACCGCGCCGAGCGACATCGAACGCGCGGCCCTGGACCTTGGCCAGTACCACGCCACGCTCGACTTGCTGGAGCGGCGCCTACCGGGCCAACGCATTGCTGTGCGCCGCGCGCTGGCCGAGGCGCTGAAGCCCAATTTGCGCCGCAAGGGTGCTACCGACACACACGCCGCGTTGTTGCGCCTGGCACGTGATCGTGGCAACGCGCTTAGGCTGGTCACCACCAACTTCGACCGCGTCTTTCACGTCGCTGCCAAGCGCTCAAGGCAGGTGTTCCAGGCCCATGCCGCACCGATGTTGCCGATCCCGAAGAACAGCCGTTGGAATGGGCTGGTCTATCTGCACGGCCTGCTACCCGAGAAAGCGGACGACACGGCCTTGAATAGGATGGTGGTCACCAGCGGCGACTTCGGGCTGGCCTACCTGACCGAGCGCTGGGCGGCGCGCTTCGTCAGCGAGCTGTTCCGCAACTACGTGGTGTGCTTCGTCGGGTACAGCATCAACGACCCGGTGCTGCGCTACATGATGGACGCCTTGGCAGCCGACCGCATGCTGGGCGAAGTCACGCCGCAGGCCTGGGCGCTGGGCGACTACGAGCCGGGGCAGGAAGCAACCAAGACGGTTGAATGGGAGGCCAAGGGCGTCGCGCCGATCCTTTACCCCGTAGCAGCCGGCACGCACGACCACTCGGCGCTGCACGAGACCTTGCAGGCCTGGGCCGAGACCTACCGCGACGGTGTGACGGGCAAGGAGCGCATCGTGGTCGCGCATGCCCTGGCACGGCCCGCGGCCAGCACTCGGCAGGATGACTTCGTGGGCCGGATGCTGTGGGCCTTGTCGGACCCGTCCGGGCTGCCTGCCCGGCGGTTTGCAGAGTTCAACCCGGTCCCGTCGCTGGACTGGCTGCTGGATGCATTCACCGCGGACCGCTATGAGCACATGGACCTTGTCCGATTCGGTGTGCCGCCCCGTGACGAAACCGATCCCAAGCTGCGGTTCAGCCTGATCCATCGCCCGGCCCCGTACTTGCTGGCGCCGCCGATGCGGCTGGTTGCCGGGGCCGTCGCGGGCACGCAGTGGGACGACGTGATGTCCCAGCTTGCGCGCTGGCTGGTGCGGCACCTGAATGACCCGCGGGTGGTTCTTTGGATCGCGGCGCGTGGTGGTCAGCCGCACGAGCAATGGATCTGGCAGATCGAGCATCGGTTGGACGAGCTCGCCCAACTGGAACGCGACGGCAAGACGTCCGATCTGGATGACATTCGCGCCCACGCGCCCAATGCAATCCCCGGGCCGCTTATGCGAACCCTTTGGCGCCTGCTGCTCAGCGGGCGAGTAAGGTCGCCGTGGCGCGACCATGACCTTTACCGGTGGATCAGCCGGCTGAAGCGTGAAGGCTTGACAGCTACCCTGCGGCTGGAGCTGCGCGAACTGCTGTCGCCCAGGGTGCGCCTGAGCAAGCCGTTCCGATGGGGCGAGGAGCCCGAAAGCACCGATGAGCCTAAGCGCCTCCGGCATCTGGTGGATTGGGAACTAGTGCTGGCTGCCGATCACGTGCACTCAGCCCTGCGCGATCTGGCTGATGCGCGGTGGCAAGCGGCCTTGCCAGCCCTGCTGGATGACATGCAGCTACTGCTGCGAGATGCGCTGGATCTCCTGCGCGAACTGGGCGAGGCCGACGAGCGCAGCGACCGCTCCCATTGGGATCTGCCTTCGATCAGCTCGCACAGGCAGAACCGGGGATTCCGCGACTGGGTGTCGTTGATCGAGTTGCTGCGGGAAGCATGGTCGGCCATGCGCAGCGCCGACAGCGCTCGCGCGGCGCGCGTGGCGGCGGCTTGGTTCGAACTTCCGTACCCGACGTTCAAGCGCCTAGCCCTGTTCGCTGCGAGTCAGGAAGGGTGCATCGCCCCCGAGCATTGGGTGGAATGGTTGCTCGCAGATCGTGCTTGGTGGCTGTGGGCTGTCGATACGCGCCGCGAGGTGTTTCGGTTGCTGGTACTGCAGGGTAGTCGGTTGAAGCCGGCCTCACAGGAACGTCTGGAGTCAGCCATCTTGGCGGGGCCTCCGCGCGAGATGGACCGAGACGATCTCGAACTCGATCGGTGGCAAGACCTCGTGGCGCACTCGGTCTGGCTCCACTTGGCCAAGCTAAACACATCCGGCCTGGCCCTTGGATCGGCCGGCGCGGCGCGATTGTCAGAGCTGTCGAGCTTGCAATCGCAATGGCAGTTGGCAACTAACGAACGCGATGAGTTCTCACATTGGATGAGCGGCACCGGTGATCCGGACTACGAGGAGAGTCGGGACGTGGACATCGCGCCCCGCAAGCGGAACGAACTCGTGCAATGGCTAGTCAAGCCGCAGCCTGAACGACGTCCGTTATACGAGAACACTTGGCGCGACGTGTGTCGCACGCGCTTCTTTCACGCGTTGTACGCGCTGTGTGATCTGGCGCGTGAAAACGTATGGCCGGCAGAGCGCTGGCGCGAGGCACTCCAGGTCTGGAGTGAGGATGCGATGGTGTTGCGGTCCTGGCGGTACGCTGCGCCGCTGGTGCAGACCATGCCCGCCACGGTGGTGCAGGAACTCGCGCGTGGCGTCACATGGTGGTTGCAGGCAGCAGCCAAGTCGATCGATCGACACGAGACCGTCCTGCTGGACATGTGCCTGCGTGTCCTCAACCTTCCGCTGGACGAGGATTCCGGGATCAGAGGGGGCGAGGGCGAACCGATCCAGCAACCCGTAACCGAAGCTATCAACCGCCCTATTGGCCACGTCACACAGGCACTGATCGACCTTTGGTTTAAGCGCGAGCCCAACGACGGCGACGGGCTTCCCACTGACATCGGCCCCTTGTTCACCCAGCTGTGTGATGCGAGGGTCCTGCGGTTCCGGCACGGCCGGGTCGTGCTGGCCTCCCGATTGATCGCGCTCTTTCGTGTTGACCGCCAATGGACCGAGCAGTGCCTGCTGCCACGGTTCGATTGGGCGGCTGATCCGATGGAAGCCAGGGCCGCATGGGAGGGCTTCCTTCGGTCACCGCGCCTATATCGGCCGCTGCTGCTCGCATTCAAGACACAGTTCCTCGACACCGCGCGCCACTATAGCGAGTTGGGTGAACATGGCCAGCAGTTCGCTGCCTTCCTGACATACGCAGCATTGGGGCCGGTCGACGGCTACAGGGCGGAGGAATGGCGCGCTGCGATCGCGGCGCTGCCGCAGCAGGGCTTGCAGGAATCAGCGCAGGCGCTGGTGCAGGCACTTGAAGGAGCCGCTGCTCAGCGAGAGGAATACTGGAAGAACCGTATACAGCCGTTCTGGCAGCACGTCTGGCCCAAGGTGCGTGCTCTCGCCACGCCTGGCATCTCTGAACATCTCGCGCGGCTCTGCATCGCGGCCGGTTCCGAGTTCCCTGCCGCCCTGGCCGCGGTCCTGGACTGGCTGCAACCCATTGAGCACTCGCACTACGTCATCCATCACCTACATGAGTCTGAGTTGTGTGGCCAATTTCCGGTGTGCGCCTTGAGTTTGTTGGCGACGATCGTCACGGATCAGGCTTGGTGCGGGCCCGAACTGGGGAAATGTCTGGATTTCATCGCGCAGGCGGACCCGAGCCTTACCCAAGACCCGAATTACCAGCGCCTGCGCGAGTACGCCAGAAGACGAGGATGATGAAAACAATGGCTTGCAAAACAGGGGTCCAAAACAGGGGTCACCATTGCGCCAGACAAAGGGGTCAGGTTCATTTAACCCTTGACCTTGGGTGGCCGAGGGGACGAACGCTGGTGGCGCGTTGAGTGCGGGCTTCGATCTGGGCGCGGAAGCTGTCGCTGTCCCAGACGCGTTGTTGTTGGCTGTGCAGAAAAAAAACCGGTCAGGTTCATTTTTTATCCTGATTAGTGTCGACTTTCAGCCAGTCGCAGTTCCCGCGACTGCGGACGCCGAAGGTGAGCGCTTCCGCGAGGAGGTCCGACCCTGGCGATCAACCGCGTCCAATTTCAGCCCGGCCTGTCGCTGCCGGCGTTTTTGAAGCGCTACAGCACCGAGGCCGCCTGCGAGCGCGCGGTGTTCGAGGCCCGTTGGCCGGACGGCTTCGTGTGCCCTGGTTGCTCGGAAAAGCGGCACTGCCGCGTCCAGCGCAGCAGCGGGCACAGGCGCTGGCAGTGCCGCAGCTGCCGACAACAAACCAGCCTGCTGTCGGGCACCGTGTTCGACAACACCAAGCTCCCGCTGACGACGTGGTTTCTTGCGTTCTACGTCTTGACCCAGACCAGGAACAACGTGTCTGCGCTTGAGCTCAAGCGGCATCTCGGCGTCTGCTACCGCAGCGCGTGGCGGATCAAGAACAAGCTGATGCAAGCGATGACCGAGCGCGAGTCCAAGCGCCGCTTGAACGGCTTCGTGCAGATCGACGATGCCTACCTCGGCGGCGAGCGCAACGGCGGCAAGCGCGGGCGCGGCTCGGAGAACAAGCGACCCTTCGTGATCGCCGTGGAAACCAACGCACAGGGCCGTCCGGGCTGCGCCGTCATTGAGCCGGTCCCTGCGTTCACTTCGAAAGCGCTGGCCGACGGGTCGGCGCGACATCTGACGCCGGATGCAGAACTCTTCAGCGACGGGCTGGGCGTCTTTCGGGCGGTCGTCGAACTCGGCCATGCGCACACCGTCATCGAAGCCGGCGGCGGCCGAAAGGCATGCGAAGTGGAAGGCGCCCGCTGGGTCGACAGCCTGCTAAGCAACGTCAAGCGCGCGCTCGACGGCACCTATCACGCCTTCCGCTTTGCAAAGTAGTCGCATCGCTACCTCGCCGAAGCGGCGTGGCGAGTCAACCGCCGCTTCTACCTCGATACGCTGATGCCGCGCCTGGTCGTCACCGCCGCGCGTTGCCCGGCGTGGCCAGAGGCGAAACTCCGCCGGGTCTGAGTCTTCGGTGGCTGAAGGTCGACACTAATTAGGTTTTCGAATCCATCAGCACGCTCAAGGAGCGCTTCGGCGACGACGCAGATGCGTTGGAGCTTCTTGAGCGAGAGGCAGACTTCGCTCAGCAGTGAATTAGCGAAGCAGAGCTGCCAGAGCCCAAGGTCGGCTACCGAAAGCTCGGGGCCGTCCAACCGGCGGAGAGGCACACTGGGACCAGGAGCATCTTCGACGACATCGACGCGGGTGACGCGTAGTTGACACAGGCGGAGACCCCCGACAGAAGCGCAACACCCCGGGCCGTGGAGCCATTCTTGCTGTTCGTTTAGGTCGAGCTGGGGAAGTGCCGCACGCTCTGACGGGCCACACTTCGCGCAGTTGACCTGCCCCCACCCAGCCTCACCACCCGAAGCTCGGTAGGGCGAGTAGAGGGGACGCATCCAACATATCCGGCGAAAAATAACGGCAGCCGAGCCCTTGGCGACACCAGAAGTCCCTCCCCGCAATGCGCTTCCCAACCGCGGAAGGTGAACATGCGTCCGATCACCCTGCTGCTGCTCCTCGGCTCGTTTTCCGCTAGCGCCGTTGTGATTCGCGACGACATACCGTATGAAAAGTACCGGATGGCTGCTTCCGACTTTCCGGCCTTGGCCGATCTGCCCGGCGAAGGCCATGGCGTTCTGATCGCGCCGCAGTGGTTGGTGACGGCGGCGCATGCGGTGAGCTGGCAGCAGGCGGTGGACTCGGTGGAGATCGGGGGCACGCCGCGTGCGGTGCGCCGCATCGTCATCCATTCGGGCTACCGGCTGCCGCCGCAGGACATGATCGCCGCCGCGCTCAAATCGGGCGATTGGGCGGCCTTCTTCGAGTTCATGGCCGGCATCGACGACATCGCCCTGGTCGAGCTCGCCGAGCCGGTGCAGGACATCGCGCCCGTAGCGCTCTACCGCGGCGCGGCGCTAGGCAAGACGGTGCGCATCCTGGGCCGCGGTGCAACCGGCACGGGGGCGCAGGGCCACGGTCTGCAGGCCCCCAGGCGCACTGAGCTGCGTCAAGGCTACAACCTGATCGACGTCGCTGAAGGGCGCTGGATCGCCTACACCTTCGACGCGCCGCCGGATGCGCTGCCGCTCGAAGCCACCAGTGGCAGCGGCGACAGCGGTGGGCCGATGCTGATAGCGGTGGACGATGTGTGGCAGCTGGCGGGCATCGCCGCATGGAAGCGCAGCGTGGTCGAAGGCACGCAAGTGCGGCCGGGCAAATACGGCGAATCCAGCGTCGGCGTGCGGCTGCAGCACTACGCTGAGTGGATTGCGGAAACGCTCGAGCGCACCGCTGCCAACGAGTTCAGGAAACCCGGTAGAAAAGTTGACGTAGACAACGAGTCCGGGTCAGAACTGCCTCGCGCAGCTGTGCCAAGCGAAGCGGGGTGACTGCTTCTGGCCGATAGCGGCCAAAACGCTTTTACACCCTCGGGTGATCGAGCCGGCGGCTCGTGGAGGGTCGTGGGCCTGCGGGATTTTCAGCGGGCAAACTTGCGTTCGAGCGAACTTATCGCCGCAATCACCGCCTCGCGAACACCACCCCATACCCCGGCAGCTCAACCCGCCCGCTCTCAATCCGCCCACCCACCAGCCCGTGCCCTTCAAGCACGCTCGCGCCTTTGGCTTCGCTCAGTTCCAGCGTCTGCGTCTGCGCGCTGAAGTTGAAGCAGCACAGCAGTCGCTGTCCTTCGAACGCACGCTCGAACGCAAGCAGCGGATCGGCGGTGTCCAGCATCCGCGCCTCGCCCCAGCGCAGCGCAGGCAGCTGCTGGCGAAAGCGCATGAACTGCCGGAAGCGCTGCAGCGGTGAGTGTTCTGCGGCCTCCTGCCCGGCCACGTTCAGACGCAGGTGGCAGTCCGGCACCGGCAGCCAGGGCTGTCCGAGGGTGAAACCGCCCTTCGCCACGTCGACCCACGGCATTGGCGTGCGGCAGCCGTCGCGGCCCTTGAAGTTCGGCCAAAAGGCGATGCCGTACGGGTCCTGCAGCAGTTCGAACGGAATCTCGGCTTCCGGCAGGCCCAGCTCCTCGCCCTGATACACGCAGACCGAGCCCCGCAGGCTGCAGACCATAGCGCTCAACATCGCCGGCAGGTGCCGCGGCGACGAGGCCCCGCCCCAGCGCGTGGCGACGCGCTGCACGTCGTGATTGCTGATCGACCAGCACGGCCAGCCTTCGGTCATCTTCGCTTCCAGCGCGCGCACCGTGTCGCGGACGTGGGCCGCGCAGAAATCCGGCGTCAGCAGCTCGAAGCTGTAGCCCATGTGCAGGCGCTCGGGCCCGGTGTACTCGGCCATGGTCGCCAGCGAATCCTCGGACGAGATCTCGCCCAGTGCGGCAACGTCTGCGAATTCGTCCATCAGCGCGCGCAGCCCGCACAGAAAGTCGAGGTTCTCCGGCTGGGTGTTGTTGTACCAGTGGTACTGATAGGCGTAGGGGTTGTCCGGCGAGAACCCGCGCCCGGTGCGCAGCGCCGGCGGCTTGGCCGGGTTGTCGCGCAGCGCGGCGTCGTGGAAGCAGAAATTGATGGCGTCGAGGCGCAGCCCGTCGACCCCGCGCTCAAGCCAGAAGCGCACGTTGTCGAGCGTGGCCTGACGCACGTCCGGGGTGTGGAAATTCAGGTCCGGCTGACTGGCCAGAAAGTTGTGCAGGAAATACTGCTCGCGACGCGGCTCCCACTGCCAGGCGCCGCCGCCGAAGATCGACAGCCAGTTGTTCGGCGGCGTACCGTCCGCTTTGGGGTCGGCCCAGACGTACCAATCGGCCTTCGGGTTGTCGCGGCTGCTGCGGCTTTCGGCAAACCAGGCGTGCTCGATCGAGGTGTGGCTCAAGACCTGGTCGATGATCACCTTCAGGCCCAGCGCGTGCGCCTTCGCTACCAGTCGATCAAAGTCAGCGAGCGTGCCGAACATCGGGTCGACGTCGCGGTAGTCGGCGATGTCGTAGCCAAAGTCGGCCATCGGCGAGCGGAAGAACGGGCTGATCCAGATCGCATCGACGCCGAGGCTTGCCACGTAGTCCAGCCGATCAATGATCCCGGGCAGATCGCCGATGCCGTCGCCGTTGCTGTCCTGGAAGCTGCGCGGATAGATCTGGTAGATGACGGCGCCGCGCCACCAGGGGGCTGTGCTCATGAATGCGTCCAGCGAGGTGTGTGGCCTGTGTGGCGTTGGCGTACAGGCGCAGGAGTTTGATTGCTCGCAAGCTTAATCACCCCGGCCGCAGCCGCTGCCCGCCGTGCATACGTATTCAACGCAAGCGCGGCGGTGCGCGCGCGCTCAGCCGCCTGCTGGGCTGCAGCATGAGGCTGCATTGGCGCTGCAGTCAGCGGCGCAATGTGCGCTGGATGCTCGTGATGGCGGCCGCGTCTGCGGCATGCGCGGGCGCAGCAATCGCTGCGTGCATTCACTCCCGCACAAACACCACCGCGGTGCGCGCAGGCAGGCTCAGCAGGCCGCGCCGCGTGTCAAGGCGCGCCGCTTTCGGGCGCTCGTCCGCGGCATTTGCGTTGGCCTGTACCGGATGCAGGCGCCAATCGTCCGCTCTCAGCCCCGGCAGCGGCACTTGATGCTCGCGCACATCGGCATTGACCGCATACAGCACGGCAGCGTGGGTCGAGCCTTCAAGTTCGCTGCCGTCAATCTGCACGACGATCACGCCGTCAATCTGATCCGGGCCGGCGTTGAGGAAGCGCAGCCGCCGCTGGATGTCGTCGGCGCTGCGCAAACGCAGCAGCGGCGTCTGCGCGCGGATCCGCAGCAGGTCGAGAAACGCGCGGCGGGTGAAGTCGACAAGCTCCACCGAGGGGCGGATATCCTCGCGCGCCAGCAGCGGCTGCAGCAGCGGCCAGTCGGCCTCGTTGTCCCAGGCCGGCGGCAGGCCGCGGCCGAAGCCATTGTCCGCGCCGCTGTAGTCGAGGCGGTTGAAATGGTCGCCGCTGTCGTAGCTGTTGCGGTCCAGCGACTTGCTGCGCAGCACCTCGATGCCGGCATGGAAGTAGGGCACGCCCTGGCTGAGCAGGTTGACCGCCGCTGCCAGCAGCTGTACCCGCGCACGCTCCTCGGCTGCGGTGTCGTCCGGCAGTCGCAGCACGTTAATGTCGAACAGGGTTTGGTTGTCGTGGTTCTCGACGTAGTTGACGACCTCCTCCGGCGAGGTGACATAGCCGGCCGGCTGGCCGGCGTAGTCGATCTGCTCCAGCCGGCGCGTGCCGCCGTCTGCGGTCTGCAGCTCAAACGCGCGCACTGAGCCGGCCAGGCCGACGCGGACCAGGTCGGCGGTGCTGCGGGGGCTAGGGATTTGCGATTGGGGAGTCGAAGTCGGCGGGTTGGCGGCCGCTGCAGCATCCGCCGGCGCGGGCGCTTGCTTTGCCTCCGCATCCCCGACATGCGAATCCCAGCGATTGAGCCAGCCCCGCGCCGTTCGCAGCTCGGCACCCGAGGTGCCCGCGCCGCCGCCGCGCAGGGCGTCGCGGGCGCGGTCCGAGAACGTGGCGATGCCGCTGCCGGGCAGGCTCAGCTGGCTGGCCTGCACGAAGCGCGCGCCGTCCGCGACCTCGCCGAAATTCCAGCCTTCGCCGATGATCGGAATACGCCGCCCGGCGGCGGCGTCCACTTCGACCTGCAGCTGCAGCATGGCGGCCTTTGGCTGATGGCCCATCAGGTCGAAACGGAAGCCGTCGATGCGGTAGTCGCGCGCCCACACCGCGGCGGAATCGATCATCAGCCGCGCCATCATCCGGTGCTCGGTGGCGGTGTTTTCGCAGCAGGTGCTGCGCTCGATCTCACCTTGGTTGTTGAGCCGGTGGTAATAGCCTGGAACGATCCGGTCCAGCACTGAGCGCGGATGCTGGCCGGCGTGGCTGGTGTGGTTGTAGACCACGTCCAGACCCACTCGCAGGCCCAGCGCGTGCAGGGCCATCACCATCTGCCTGAACTCGCGGATGCGCACCGCGCCGTCGCTCGGATCCGAGGCATAGCTGCCTTCGGGCACGCTGTAGTGCTGCGGGTCGTAGCCCCAGTTGTAGCAGTCCTCGTGCCTGATCATGGCGATCTCCGCCTGCTGACTGGCGCTGTCCGGACGGCCGCTGATCAGCGGCACCACGCAGCCGCGCTCCGGGATGCTGGCGATGTCGTAGCTCGGCAGCAGGTGCACATCGGTGAGCCCGGCTTCGGCCAGCTCGCGCAGATGCCGCATGCCGCGGGTGCCGGGCTCGGCGAAGCCGAGATAGCGGCCGCTCAAGCGCGGATCGACCGTGTCGTCGTCGCGCGAGAAATCGCGCACGTGCAGCTCGTACAGCACCATGTCGACATTGCTGGCCGGGGCCTCTGGTCGCGGGTGTTCATCCCAGCCGGCGGGCTTGAAGTCGGCGTGGTCGAGATCAACCACCATCGCGCGCAGGCTGTCGGCGCCGAGGCCCAGCGCGTAGGGGTCGGTGACTCGGTTGCGCACCACGCCTTGGCCCGGCACGAACACGTCGACCAGGTAGGTGTAGTAGCTGCCAAGCCCCGCATTCGGGCTTGCAAGCGTCCATACGCCGGTGACGTTGTCGCGCTGCATTGGCAGGGCGAGGCTCGCTGCGGTCTCGTCGTCCGGGTAGTGGCACAGGCTGACGCCGAGCGCCGTTGGCGCCCACAGATCAAAGCGCGCGCCGGCCGCAAGGGCATGCGCGCCCAGCGCTACGGACTCGGCGGCCGCAAAGCGCTGGTCCAGCGCCGCCGCCTGCTGCACGCGGGTGGCGATGAGCACCGCGCCGTCTGCGTCCAGGGCGGCCAGCACGGTGTCGCCGACCAGCAGATCGGCTACGTCGATCGAGGGCGGCAGGGTGAACTCGCTGCCATCACCGAACCACGCGAACGCGGCAGAAACGGCGGCGGATGCTTGGCTCTCGCGCGGCTCCAGCTCGATGCTTTGTGCGAGCCCCTCAGGCGGGCTGCCGGGGGCGAGCTGCAGCGGCTCAAGCCCCGCCTGCAGCAGCACCACGCGCGCTTCCGCCGGCGCCTGCGGCCAGCGCAGGTGCCGCGCATCCAGCCAGATCGCCGCCGCATCGAGCTGCAGCTCAGAGCGCTGCAAAACGCGGTAGTGGGCCGGCGCATTGCAGTCGGCCAGCAGGGTTTCATCGATCGGCGCCTGCGTTTCCGGGACGACGACGGTTTGGCTGTCGAAGACCTCCGCGCGGGCGATCTCTGGATCGACGATTTCCTCGGCCATCGCGCCTGCAGTGCACAGCAGCCCACCGGCCAGCAGGGCAAGCGCGTTTCGCAGTGCGCGCGCGGCGGGAAGTCGGCTTCGGTCAGCGGGGCAGGGCAGGTTCACGGCGAGCTCCATGGAGGGCAGGCTCCGATCCTAACGAGGTTTGGTCGGGCGATGGCGCTGCATGGTCGCCCACAACGCTGCATACGTATGCGCCGCAGCGCGGCCCTGTGCCGGCGCATCCTCGCGGATCAATCGCCGTGCGATAGCGCTTTGTCCTTGGGCGGAGCGGCATCGCGGCCGATCAGCCCGGCCACCTTGTCGGGCAGTTGCAGGTGCACATCGCGCTCAACCACGCCGGTGACGCCGGCGATCTGCACAGTGTCGCCGGTGTGAAACGGACGCAGTACGATCAACCTGACGCCTGCCGAAATGTTCGCCAGCGAATCCTTCAGCGGCAGGCCCACCGCCAGGCCCGCAGCGCCCACCACCGCGAATAGCGAGGTCGGCGGCACGCCGATCGCATCCAGCGCCGTCACCAGCACCAGCGCCAGCACCACCGCGTAGGCAACGTTGCCAAAGAACGCAGCCAGCATTGCCTCGACCTTGGCCCGTTCCAGCACGCCGCTGAGCGCGCGCGAAATGCGCCGCGCCAGCCACAGGCCGATCAGCAGGATGACGACCGCGACCAGCACCCGGCCGCCCCCAGCACAGCCAGCCCGAACCAGTCGATCTCGCCGCCTTTACTCAATAGTTCGCTCATGCATAGGCGTCGCGTGCAGTCTTTTTCAAAAAACTCGCGCCGCGTCGGCGCCGTCTTTCGATTAGCGAAATCGCCGTTAGCCGGGCGTAACCGCACTGCGCCGGCTGCATCGACGCACGGGTTCCGGCGCGATCAGACACGGTCTGAACGAAATCTGCCCGGCGGCGTCAGCCCGTATCCTGCGCCAAGCCGAACGGGTCGCGCCGCAGTGGATCAGGCGATTGCGTGTCGATACATGCGCAAGCGCAACCCGTGCTGCACGGGATGAGAGGTCAGAGCCTTTTTGATGCGTCATGCCGCGCGCAGAATCTTTCGAGAGCCCGAGCCCGAGCCCGGTCCGCTTCCGCTGCGGCAGCGCGAAAGAACCTGTGCTGCGAACGGCGCACTCCAGCCGGCATACTCCCGTCGCATGTTCAATCCACGCCCCAGCATCCAAAAATTTCCCCTGCACGAGGGCCACGTCTGTCTGGTGGTGGACGATGTGCTGGCTGAGCCTGAGCGCTTCGTGGCCCTGGCCCAGAAGCACGCAGCCGAGTTCCGCGAGGGCGCGTGGAACGCCTACCCCGGCCCGGAGCTGCCGCTGTCAGAAAGCATCACCGCGCGCCTGGCCGACTTCTTTGCGGTCCACGCCCGCAGCGCGCTCGGCGGCCGCCGCACCCTGCGCGCCCACAGCCGCCTTGCCCTGGTTACTCGCCCGCCGGAGTCGTTAATGCCGGCGCAGTGGATCTGCCACCGCGATCGCCTCACCCTGGAGCCCGGCACCTGCATCGCCGCCAGCGTGCTGTATCTGTTCAAGGACGAAAGCCTGGGCGGCACCAGCTTCTACCGCCCGCGTCGGCCGATGGCGGAGATTGCGCAGCTGGTGAACGACTCCGGCGCGCTTTCACCCGCAGACTTCAGCGCCCGCTACGGCATCCGCCCGGGCTACATGACCGACAGCAACGCCTGGTTCGAACGCACCGCCACCGTCCCCGCCCGCTACAACCGGCTGATCCTCTACCGCGGAGACGTGTTCCACAGCGGAGATATCGCCCACCCGGAAAAGCTCACCATCGATCCGGCGATGTGCAGGCTGAGCCTGAATGGGTTTTTTACCTGTCGGGTGGGGGCGGGCTAAGGATTCGGCTGCGTATCTGCTGACGCGCTTCGCGCGTTCGCCCCTGCAGCGCGCAGGGCGGATTGCGCGCGTGGCGCGGCCGTGACGCGCGACGATCTCCATCGCAGGTCGTTGACTGTCTGGAAACGCGACCCGGGGTGCGGGTCCACAGCGGGGTCGTGGTTGACGAGGCCCTATTGGAAGAGCGCACGACTGGTCGTGAACTGCACGCCGCGCCGCGCTTGAAGGGCGCCAGGGACATCTCCCAGCTGGAGGTGGCGGTGCCGGAAGTATCGGGCGGTATGAGAGTCATTCTCAACGATCAAAAAACCTTGTCGTCCGATTTGATCGATGAGCTGTTCGCTCCAGGGTCGCCAGCCCGCACGTCCGGGACTCTCGGCAATATTTAGGGCCGAGTCCGGGATGCACTGCCGCGGGCACGCCGAGGTCAAGCCCGGCAAGAAGTCCGGCGAAGCGGCCATGACGAGACGAGGCAATAAGGCTGCGCGGCGGTGATGCGATGACGCCATGACGCCATGACGCCATGAGGCCAGGAGGCCATGAGGCCAGGAGGCAGCGAGGCCGCGACGAGACGACGCCATCCGGCGGTTACAAGATGAAGCCTTGAGGGAAAAGTCGATACGCAACGACGGGGCGAATACAGCCACCCGCAGAGTACCGACCCCTTCGGCGTGCGCCCCGAAGACGCGGCTCGCTGGCGCGCAGCGCAGGCACACCCGGAGGCCACGGACTGCTACACGTTTTCGGCCTGCTCTCGACAGCCCTGATCTCGCAGTCCCGTCCAGCGGCTTGACCCCGATCGGTCGCAGCGTGCCTCCGTGCGCGACCGGGATGCGACGCGTCGAAGCTGAGCGCCCGCGGGATCAGCTCACGCGGGCGCTGCGCTGCGCTGCGCGGAGATCGTCGGGCTCAGTAGTCCAAGCCGGCGATCTGATGCGGAACCTTCAGCGTGACCGTGTTGATTTCGCGCTGAGTTACCGGCGCGCCGAAGAACGCGGCGGTTTCCTCTTCGTCGTAGTGGATGTCGGTCAGGCTCAGCGAGATGTCGCCGAGCAGGCCTTCGGTATCCGACCAAACGATCACGTCGCCCTTGCCGACGGCAAGCCTGCGACTTCGCCGACCCGTTGATGACGGTGAGGCCTGCATCGGCGTTGAGCGACCAGTTTTTCTCCTGCATGAAGCTCTCGACCGCGCGATCGTTGGTCAGGATCATTGCGATCGAGCCCGCCTCCGCGTCCGCTTGCAGGCCGGCACTGATACCGCCGAAGTTATAGAACGCGGGGTTGTTCCAGCTGCCATCCTGATTGACCAGCAGCACGCCTTCGCCGCCGCGTATGCCGATGCCCAGCGCTACGCGACCGTAGAGTCAGGCACAAGAAACACGCCGCGTGAGCGCTCGAGTACGGCAGCGAGCTCTGGGCTGCGCTTCATCTGCTGCAGAAGCCGGCTGGCTTCGGTGACCTGCTCCACCGCGTCATTGGCGTCTTCGCGCATTTCCTCGTTGTCGTCAGCTGCCACGGTGACGCCGCTGGAGAGGACCAAGGCAAACGAGCAGGCGGTCGCGATGGCGACTTTTCTCAGGGTGTGAACAGTCATGTGCGTCTCCTGTCGGGATGCAGGCGCGCGGGGCGGTGGACCGACGATTCGCCGTCGATCTCGGCAGCCCCTGAAGCGCGCAACGGGCAGCCCCCCGAGCGGCCATCACGGCCGCTCGGTGCGACTCAACAGACAAATGAGCAAGCGTCGTGCCAAATCCCACAGCGCGCGGCAGCGCTGCGTTTGTAGCCGAAGCGAACCAGAAATGCGGAGATCAGCCGGGCAAAAACGCGCTGCGGCAGAGGCCGCAACGCGCTATCTGCGGGGTCGTATCCGCTTGCGGGCTTCCTGAATCGTCAGGACTGAACGTGTGGATCTCAACGCCCCTACTGCGACCCTCGTTATGGGCTCGGCTGCGGCGAATCCACTGCGGATCGGGCGTGCTGGGGAGCCGACCCAGCCAGCACCTGAAGTGCCGCGCTGGCCGCAGTGCATGCATCAAAGGCTTTGCGTGACCTCGCCGCCCTGGGCCGACAGAAAGCGCGCCGCGAGCGTGCGCTGTTCCGCAGACAGGGCATGCACCACCACGGTGGTGCGGCCCTCGGAGATCGCGTCGCGCGTAGCGCTGATGTACGCATCCTGATCGGGCCTCAGCGACACCAGTCCACCCAGCAGCAGGCCGCCCACCGCACCGAACGCAAGCGCGCTGAGGCCTGCAGCAAAGGGCGAGCTGACCACGAAGCGCACGTCCATTGCGAACATCACTGCGAACGCCACTATGCCCAGCACCGCGCCCGCGATGCCCAGCTTCATGTGCGCGACCACGATGGTTCGCCAGATGCCACCGCCTTCGGGTTGGAGCTTGATGTCCACGTCAGCGGTATCGGGCGCGATCAGCTTCACCTGCGCGGGCTGCAGGCTCAGTTCTGCAATCATCTCGTCTACCGCACTGCGCGCGCTGGCGCGGCTGGCAAACACTGCCGCGACCTTGCTGTTGGATACTTCGTCGGTCACTGGATTGTTCGACATGGCGTTGACTCCTCGGGGTGAGACTCGGCGCATGGCGCGACACTCATTCCCACACTTGAGCGCTGCGAGCTGCAATCCAGCCTGCGACCGTCAAGCTGAAGCTCCGATGGCTGTCCTTGAACCGCTAGAACGTTTTGACCGGATCAACACCGCGCGCGCCTCGGCGCTGCAGGGGCCCAAAAACCGCCCAGACCCTGGGTTTCATCGGCGTGCGAACCCTTGATCACCGAACCCTTGAGACCCTGCGCCAGCAGGCGGCGCGACCCCGCAGTGCCTGCTGCTTTGCCCAGTTTTCCTTTACCCCGCCTGGGGCACTGCGCGGGTGCCAGCGTTCTTTAGGCTGCACGGGCTCGGAGCAAAGGTTGAGCGTCTTCGTTCTCAATAGCGCCAGTGATAGGCTCGAACGCGGGTGGAGCGATTTGGCCAGCATCTTGCCCCGGCGCCGTGCTTCCGCACGCGGCGCGACGACACGCCCTCGACCACTAGACCACTAGACCATCCAAGCACTGGATCATTCTCGAGGTCCGCTCGAATCGCCGCAACCGTTAGCGCTACCAAAGGTGGAGAAGAAAGTCATGAAAAAGATATTGATCGCCGCAGCGAGCCTGGCGCTGACCGCTTCAGCCGCTGCTCAAACCGAAATCCCGAGCGCCATCGCCGACGGCATGTACATCACCTTGGCGGAGGTTCGAGCGAACAGCGAGAAAACCTATCAGTACTTTGCGGGTGCGGGCGGTAGCCCGATATCCGAGCAGCAGTTCCTCTCCGTCCGTGTTCCGGACGACGTTCTTGAGAACAGCTCCAAGAACGACTTTTTGAAGCGCCTGTTCGGCCTGCTTGACGCCGATTCGGATGGTCAGGTGACGTTCTCCGAATGGCAGAACCAGATCGACCGGGATCTTCAGTTCGCAGATGAAAACGGCGATGGCCGTATCACTCTGAAAGAGCTGTCCAACGCTCGCGAGAACATGAGTTTCGGAGACGCGTTGGGGATGGTTTTCTAGACCGTTGCCGAGAAGTACGCACTGTTGCGGCCGGAAAAAAACTCCTGATCTCGTGAGACGGCGGCCATCGCTGCTCGGCGGCCCCTACGATCGTCCCGGACGAAATCGGCAGCGGCAATTGCGTGGTGAACTGCCTGGAGAATTTCCGGGATCCTCGAGCTTGGGTCAGGCGCCCAGCGCCCCGCTACACATGGGAGAAGTGTGTGCCGCCCGCAGACGAGCGATAGGGCGGAACAACGAAGTCGATCTGCCTCTGCCCACGACTTCTGGCGCTGGCTGCAGGCCGCTTCAGCGGCGACTCTTGTCTTTGACTCCATCGCTGCCGAGGTTTTCCGATGTTCCGATGCTTTGTGGCCTGCCTGGCCCTGCTGTCCAGCACCGCGGTATTCGCCGAGCGCGCGCCGCGTGAGGTCAGCGAAACCGAGGCCAAGGCGCTGCATGCGCGGGTGCTGACCCTCGATACCCATGTCGACATCGGCCGCGGCTACGCCACCGAGGCGCTGGACCCGGGCCGCTTCACCCGCGCCCAGGTCGATCTGCCGAAAATGCGCGCCGGCGGGCTGGATGCGATGTTCCTGATCGTCTACACCGGCCAGCGCGCGCGCGACGCCGCCGGCTATGCCGCGGCGGCGGCCAGCGCCGAGAACAGCTACCGCGCGATCAGCCGGATGATCGACGCCTACCCGGACCAGATCACGCTGGCGACGACGGCGGACGAGGTCGAGGCCATCCACGCCAGCGGCCGCAAGGTGGCGCTGATCGGCATGGAGAACGCCTACCCGCTGGGTGAGAGTGTGGCCAGCGTGCCGATGTGGGCCGCACGCGGCGTGCGCTATGTGGGCCTGACCCATATGGGCCATAACCAGTTTGGCGGCAGCTCCAACCCCAGCCCGGCGCTGGGCGATGCGCCCGAAGATGCCGGCTTGACCGAGCTCGGCCGCGCGCTGGTTGCGGCGCTGAACGACAACGCCGTGCTGGTGGATATCTCGCACGTCGGCAAGCGCTCGATGCTGGAGGCGACCGCGCTGTCACGCGCGCCGATCATCGCTTCGCATTCGGGCGCGGTCGGCCTTTACGACAACGCGCGGAATCTGGATGACGAGCAGCTGATCGCGATCCGCGACAACGGCGGCGTGGCGCAGATGGTGGCCTTCCGCAGCTATGTGGCCGCGCTGGCGCCCGAGGTGGCGGCCGGCATCACTGAGCTGCGCGCCACCCACATCGCAAACGGCTGGGACGCCGCGACCGAGGCCGATGTCGCTGCCTACAACCTGGGCGTGCTCGACCTTCGCCAGCGCTACAGCGATGTTGGGCTCGGCGCGTTCATCGACCACATCGACTACTCGGTGAACCTGATCGGCGTCGACCACGTCGGCATCGCCTCCGATTTCGACGGCGGCGGCGGCGTGGTCGGCTGGGACAACGCATCAGAAACCCTGAATGTCACCTGGGAGCTGATGCGCCGCGGCTACAGCGAAGACGAGATCAGCAGGCTGTGGGGCGGCAACATCCTGCGCGTGCTGCGCGCAGCACAGGCGGCGGCCAAGGGCTGAGCGCCGCGGTCTGCGAAAAGCCTGCGGCGGCCCGGTGCGTGCGGCCATCCCAACCACTCGCGGTTGGCCTAAGCGCCGGCGCTTGCCCGCAAATGCCGCGCCTGCCGGGTCGGCGTGGCGCCCGTGCTTTTCGAGCCGCGGCTGCGCGGCGCGGGGGGCTCGCTGTTGGCGGGTTCGAAGTCGAAGCGCGAGCGGCCGCCGGCGTCGCGGTAGTCGGCCACCAGGGCGCGGTCGATGGCTTCAAGCGCAGTCGTGTTGCCGGTGTCGATATCGCGCTGAAGGTGCTCGCGGATCAGCAGCACCAGGCGCTCGTGGGCGATCGCGTGGGTCTGTCGGATGTGCGCGTACAGCCAGTCGCTGAAGGCGAGAAATCGCTTGAACGGCGCGTCGCCCAGCAGCAGGGCCAGGCCGCGCGGGTGGCGGCCAGAGTTGGCGACGATGTCCCAGTAGCGGGCAAACCGCGACAGCCGCTGCAGGGTGGCGAAATCGACCGCGTCGGTGGCGAGAATGTTGTACGGCTGGTCGGGGTTGAAGCGCAGCCCGAAGTCGGCGGTGTGGCGGGCGATCGGCGCGCCGCGCAGGCGTTTCAAAATGCCGAACTGGATCTCATGCGGGGCCAGCGCCACCAGTCGATCGAAACCGGCGGCGAAGCTGTCGACATCCTCACCCGGCAGGCCCGCAATCAGGTCGACGTGCAGGTGGGCGCGGCTGTGCGCGCGCAGCCAGCGCAGGTTGGCTTCGGCGGCGGCATCGTTCTGGCGGCGGGAGACGCGGGTCTGCACCTCCGGGTTGAAGGTCTGGATGCCGATCTCGAACTGCAGGCTGCCGGGCGGGAAGCGTTCGATGACGGTCTTCAGGCGCTCGGGCAGGTGGTCGGGGATCAGCTCGAAGTGTACGAACAGCGGGTCGTCGGGCGCGGCTTCGAGCTTGCCTAAAAAGAATCCGAGGATCGCCAGCGACGTGTCGACCTTGAGGTTGAAGGTGCGGTCGACGAACTTGAACTGGCGCGCGCCGCGGGCGTGGAGATCCTCCAGCGACTGCAGGAAAGCCGGCAGCGGGAACGCCCAGGCGCTCTTGTCCAGCGCGGACAGGCAGAACTCGCATTTGAACGGACAGCCGCGCGAGGCCTCCACGTACAGATGTCGGCGCTTCAAGTCGTCGTCGCTGTATTCGGCATAGGGCGTGACAAGTTCGGAAAGCTGCGGCTGCGCGCCGGGCATCACTTTGGCGGCGGGACGCTCGCCGGCCATTAGGCGGCGCGCGAGCTCGCCGAAACTGACATCGCCCCAGCCGGTGATGACGTAGTCGGCCAGCGCGCAAATGCGCTGCTCGCTGATCTCATGGCTGACCTCAGGCCCACCAAGCACGATCATGAGTTCCGGCGCCAGCACTTTGAGCTGCGCCACCACGCGCGTGGTTTCCTCGACGTTCCAGATGTACACGCCCAAGCCCAGAACCCGCGGCGATTCGGCGAGCAGCTTCTCGACGATCTCCTCGGTCTTCTGGCCGATGACGAACTCGCGGATGACCGAATCCTCGCGCAGTTCGGCGAGGTTGGCGCGCAGGCAGCGCAGGCCCATCGAGGCGTGGGCGAAGCGAGCGTTGAGTGTGGCGAGGACGATGCTGGGCATCCGCGCATGGTAAGGCCTGAGCGGCGGCGGGCCTAAGCCGCGACCGCGGCTGCTTGCGTTTACTTAACGCGACCGCGGCTGCTTGCGCTACTGGCCGCGACCGTGTCTGGCTGCGTTTGCTCGCCGCGCGCTCGGCAGTCGCGCTGCTGCTCTGCTGGCCGGAGTTGGGCCGCGCGCAGCTCGCTCGGATCGCCCAGCGCGCGCCGGCAGCGTCCGCCACTCTGGCTGCACCTGTTAAACGGCGACCGGGCAGGCGCGGGCGCGAGCTGCGCGGCGGAATTCAGCGCAACGCCCGCAGCGAGATCCAGGCTCGGCGCTTGCGCAGAGCCGGCCGCGGCCTGCGAAATGTCGGACGGGTTGCCGGTGTGGTTCACCGCGATGACGGCCGGTGCTGCGCATCAGCGGGTTGAATTTCACCAGAGTGAGCGGGTAGGTCGATCGCAGCCAGGGCGAGCTGCAGCGCCAGGCCGGCGCGGGTAACAAACGGCATGAGCGCGCGCGAGCGGCGGCGCGAGGCGAACGGAATGTTCTTTCGCAGTGCTGAAAATTCATTGTGCATTTGCAGCATCAAACCGCCGTGGAAAGATCGCTGGCCCCTGCCCAGTAATGACAAACCGCGATGCTGCTCTGCGCCAGCCGAGGTGAAAGTGCCGCGCGGGGCGCCACGCCAAGCGCGACGCGGCTGGCGGCGACTATTCGACTCCTCGATGCGGCGCTGAAACCCGGCTTTCAGGACGGTTTGCATGAATACGTATGCAGGTCGGGGCATGTGCCAAAGGGCCGGGGCTACCATCCTTGCGCGCTTGCCGGACGGGGGAAATGTCCATGGCGCGGCGGGGGTCACTCCGCGTGGCCGGCACACAGGCCGGCTGAGAACGCGGGCGTCGAATGCGCCAGCGGAAACATCAGCAGAAGACCCGGCGCACCCCGATACCGCGGCGCAGCCGGGCTTAAAAATCGAAGACCAGATCGAGTGGGAGGGGACAATGTTGAATCTGAAGCGCAACGTGCTGAGCATGGCGCTGGCATCGGCTGTCGTGATGATGGCTCAGGCCGCACACGCCGACGCCGGCATGGCCGCACAGCAGGACACGATCACCGAGGAAGAGGCCAAGCAGCGCGAAGAGGCGGCCAAGCTCGACGTTATCGAAGTCACCGGCATTCGTGCCGGTATCGAGAACGCGATCGAAACCAAGCAGATGTCCAGCTCGATCGTTGAAGCGATCTCGGCGGAGGACATCGGCAAGCTGCCCGACCTGAGCATCGCCGACTCCATCGCCCGTCTACCCGGCCTGACCGCACAGCGCGACCGTGGCCGCGCTTCGGAAATCAACATCCGAGGCTTTGCCGGTGACTTCTCCACGACCACCCTGAACGGTCGCGAGCAGGTCAGCCTCGGCAATAACCGCGGCGTCGAGTTCGATCAGTACCCCGCGGAGCTGGTCAATCAGGTGGTGGTCTACAAGACCCCTGATGCCTCGCTGATCGGCCAGGGCCTGTCCGGCACGGTCGATCTGCAGACAGTTCGACCGCTGAACTTCTCTGATCGCGTGATCGCAGTCAACGCGCGGCTTGATCAAAGCCGCCTGGGCGGCGAGAAAGACAACGGCAACCGCGTCAGCCTGAGCTATGTCGACCAGTACGCCGACAACACCATTGGCCTGGCGCTGGGCTACGCCCGCCTGAACAACCCGACTCAGGGCCACCAGTTCGAGAGCTGGGGTTTTGACGGCGAGGGCCGTATCGGCGGCGGCAAGCTGTACGACTTCGAGAACGACAACACCCGCGACGGCTTCATGGCGGCGCTGGAGTTCCGCCCCAGTGATTCCTACTCGACCCTCTTCGATCTGTACTACTCGCGGTTCGACAAGGAAGAGCTCAAGCGCGGCATGGAGTTCGGCTTCAACGGGTTCGTCAGCGGCACCCGTGACCCCGGCACCGGCACCTACCGCGAAGCGACTTTCAACAACTTCGACCCGGTGATGCGCAACGACTTCAACGGCGCCGAGGACCGCCTGCTGGCCTTCGGCTGGAACCAGGAGTTCCGCTTCGCCGAAAACTGGACGCTGCGCACCGATATCTCGCGTTCGGATGCCAAGCGCGACGAGCGCATCCTGGAAACCTACGCCGGCTTCCCGGCCGGCGTGGCCGACACGGCGAGCATCCGCTTCAACCCGAACGGCTACTTTGATTTCGACCTGGGCTTCAACTACGCCGACCCCAACAACTTCCGCCTGACCGACCCCGGTGGCTGGGGTCAGGACGGCTACGTCAAGGATTTCGAAGTCGAGGACATGCTGACATCGTTCCGCGTGGATGCTGAGCGCAGCTTTGACGCCGGCATTTTCAGTTCGCTGGAGTTCGGCTTCAACGTCACCGACCGCGAGAAGAGCCGCGGATCGAATGAGAGCTTCCTGTGTCTGAACGAGTGCCGCGACGGCGCCACGGCCGCGATTCCGACCAGCCTGCTGGGCAACTCCTCGTTCAACTTTGCCGGCGTGCCGGGCCTGCTGGGCTACGACGCCCGCGGCGCACTGGATTCGATTTACAACCGACGCGGCAACTTCAACGGCGACATCGCCAACAAGAACTGGGACATCGACGAGACAGTCACGACCCTCTATTTGCAGGCGAACATCTTTACCGAGCTTGGCTCGGTGCCGATCACCGGAAATTTCGGCCTGCAGGCGGTCGATACAGATCAGAGCTCGTCGGGCTTTGCGACTTACGAAGGCAATCCGGTCGGTGATCCCATTTCCGGCGGGGCCGACTACCGCGAGTACCTGCCGAGCCTGAACTTGAAGTTCGGAATCTTCGAGGACCAGAGCCTGCGGTTTGGCGCGGGCCGCCAGCTGGCGCGTGCGCGCATGGATCAGCTTCGTGCGAATGCCGGTTACGGCATCAACCGCGAGCGCGACATCTGGAGCGGCGGCGGCGGCAACCCGGAGCTGCAGCCCTGGGTGGCGAACGCGATCGATGTCTCGTGGGAGAAGTATTTCGGCGGACGCGGCTACGTCTCGGTGGCGTGGTTCCACAAGGATCTGCGCACCTATATCTACGATCAGGTGCTGCCCTTCGATTTCGCGGGTCTGGCGATTCCTCCCGGCACCCTGCCGGCAGACATCCCGCCCTCGACCATTGGCGAGTTCACGCGGCCGGCCAACGGCGAAGGCGGCACGCTCAAGGGCTTGGAGTACGCGCTTTCGGTGCCGTTGGACCTGCTGTGGGATCCGCTAGAGGGCTTCGGCCTGCAGGCGAGCTACACCGACAGTTCGACCAGCATCACGCCGGACGGCCCGGGTTCGACCACCCAGCTGCCGGGGTTCTCCAAGTACACCTCGAACATCACGCTGTACTACGAGCGCTTTGGGTTCTCAACCCGCGCCAGCCGGCGCAGCCGATCTGAATTCTTGGGTGAAGTGCAGGGTTTCGGCGGCGACCGCACCCGCATCTTCTTCGAAGGCGAGGCGGTGGTGGACCTGCAGCTCGGCTACCAGATCCAGTCCGGGATGCTGAAGGACCTCACCTTCCTGTTCCAGGTCAGCAACCTGACCGACGAGCCCTTTGCGTCCAACTACGACCAGATCGAGGACCGGCCGCGCCAGTTCTTCGAGTACGGCCGCAACTACCTGCTCGGCGTCAACTATCGGTTCTAGGCTTTAGAAAATCGCACCGCGACGGCGCGTGGCCTGCGTGCCGTCGCAACGCGGGCCGAGGTCCCCTCGCTCGGCCGGCGTCTCCCCTGCGAAGCGACACAGGCCCGATGCACCGAAACCCTCGCTTCCAAGGCGAGGGTTTCTTTTTTCCCAACGGTGCAGTGCGCCGCTGGAACTACGGGCGGCAGAGGGCTGTGGGTCTTCACTCCATCAGAGTGGAAAGGCCGCGCGACTTTGCTGCAGGGGTCGCGATCGCGAGAGCAGAGCGAGATCAGGGCGAGGGCAGGGCAACAGGCAGGCGGACTGTCTGCACTGCAACCGCCGATCTTCCACAGCCGCCGCCCTCAGAAACCCACCCTTAGACCTACGCCCTTGACCAGCGCCCGCGTCTGCGTGGCCCGCGGCCAAGCCCTCAGGCAGCGGCGTCCAGCGCCTTGGCGTCGAAGTGTTTGGCGATGAAAGCCTCGTGGGTCGGCATGGCTTCAACGCAGTTGGCGATCACCGCGCGCACGGTGTTCACGTGTTTGCGCGCGGCCTCCAGGCTGTGCGCATCCACCAGGCCGTGGTAGCCGTCCGGGCGCATGCGCTGACCGTGCATCACCTGCACCCAGCTGGGCTCGGCGAACAGCTCATTGCCGTCGCGGAAGGTGCGGCCGTTGGCGCGGAACAGGTTCATCTTCTGGCGCAGCCCGTCGGGGATGTCCATCGTGCGCACGTAGTTCCAGAACGGCGTGTCGGTGCGCTCGGTGGCGTGGTAGTGCAGGATCAGAAAATCGCGGATGCGGTCGAATTCCAGATCCGAGTGGGCGTTGAACTCGTTGATCTCGATCTCGTTGAACCCGCTGTGCGGAAAGAATGCGGTGAGTCGCGCGATCGCCGACTGGATCAGGTGAATGCTGGTGGATTCCAGCGGCTCCATGAAGCCGCTGGAGAGGCCCACCGCAACCACGTTCTTGTTCCAGAACTTGCGCCGTTTGCCGGTGACGAACTTGATCACTCGCGGGTCGGCCAGCGGCTTGCCTTCGAGATTGGCCATCAAGGTGCCGGTGGCCTCGTCCTCGCTGATGAAGTCGTTGGAAAACACGTGGCCGTTGCCCACGCGGTGCTGCAGCGGAATGCGCCACTGCCAGCCGGCCTGACGGGCGGTGGAGCGCGTGTACGGCGTGATCGGGCCCGCGCTTTCGCAGGGCACCGCCACCGCGCGGTTGCACGGCAGCCAGTGGGTCCAGTCGATGTAGCCGGTGCGCAGGGTTTGCTCGATCAGCAGCCCGCGAAAGCCCGAGCAGTCCACAAACAGCTGGCCGGCCACGCACTCGCCCGACTCCAGCGTCACCGACTCGATGAAGCCGTTTTCGCCGTTCTGCTGCACGCTGGCGACCTTGCCCTCGATGCGCTGCACCCCGCGATTTTCGGCATAGCCGCGCAGAAAGCGCGCGTACAGGCCGGCATCGAAGTGGTAGGCGTAGGCGATGTCGGCCATCGGCGAGTTGGGGCGGTCTGAGCGTGCCGGCAGAAACTTGTTGGCGCGCGCCGCCGCGCTGTTGATCGAGTAGTCGTCGAGATGACCGGCCTCGCCCAGCTGCTGCAGCTTCAGCCAGTACTGGTAGAACGGCACCACGCCGAGATCCTGCCCGATCTTGCCAAAGCCGTGGATATAGCTGTCGCCGAGGCGGCCCCAGTTGACGAACTCGATGCCGAGCTTGAACGAGCCCTTGGTTCGGCGGACGAACTCCTGCTCGTCAAGCTCCAGCGCAGAGTTGAACAGCTTGATCAGCGGGATGGTGGCCTCGCCCACGCCGACGGTGCCGATCTCGTCAGATTCAATCAGCCGAATGCGGTACTCGTGGTTCAGCACCTTGCCCAGCGCTGCCGCCGCCATCCAGCCCGCCGTGCCGCCGCCGACGATGACCACCTCACGAATCCGCTGATCCTGCATGTCCCGCCCCTTCACCTGATGATGGATGCGTCCTGCGCGCACGTCAGCCGAGTGTGCCCGCGCGCTGCGTGCTGGGGAAGTCGAGGCGGGGCCGCATACGTATGCATTCAGCGCTGCAGCAGGCCTCAATGATTTGCTAGCGTGGCCGCCCGGCCACAGCGCTGTCGTGCCTGTCCCCCGTCGTACCGCGCCCAAGGAAATGCCCATGCAGCTGATCTACTCCGCCACCTCACCCTACGCGCGCAAGGTTCGCATGCTGGTGATCGAGAAAGGCCTCGCCGACCGCGTCGCCCTGCTGGTCGCCAACCCCCTGCAGGACCCGCCCGAGCTGCTGGCGGCCAATCCGCTGGTTAAGGTGCCGGCGCTGCTGATCGAGCCCGGCCTGACCCTGTTCGATAGCCCGCTGATCTGCGCCTACCTCGACAGCCTTGGCGAGCCACGGCTGATCCCCGAGCACGGCCCCAAGCACGGCCGCGAGCGCTGGCGCGTGCTCAGGATCGAAGCCCTCGCCGACGGCATCACCGATGCCGCAGTGTCCAGCGTGATGGAGGGTCGCCGCATTGAAAGCCAGCGCTCACCGGAATGGTTGGCGCGCTGGTACAGCGCCATCGTGCGCGGTGTGGCCGAGCTGGAAAAAGAAGCCCCCGCATTGCGGCAGACGTTCGACCTCGCCGCCATCGCCAGCGCCGCAGCCCTGGCCTATCTTGATTTCAGGCTGCCGCAGATCGATTGGCGGGGGCAGGCGCCCGGGCTTGGCGCTTGGCTGCACGCGGTGCGTGGGCGGGAGAGCTTTGCCGCGACGGTACCGCCGGCGGTTTAAGCGGCACGCGTGTCGGAGTAAGTTTTGGAGGCCCGGCGATTGTCGGCCGTCAACTACAGTTGGCTATCCCTGCGGGTTACACGATGACTGCGGGGCAACAAGCCGCGATTCAGGCGGCGGCTGTAAGCGCTCGAAGGCAGGGTTTGAGCTTTTTCGTGACGAAGGAGCCGTAAGTTATGGGATGGTGCGTCTACATTCGCAAAGGCAAGGTCTACATTCCGACGACAGCGGAGGCGAAATCAGGCTTCTATCTCGGAGTCGAACCCATTGAGGTTGCCGACATCACCGATTCGGAGAGCTTGAGGCGCAGCGTGGCGGCCGTTATAAATCGAGGCCGTCCATCCGTTCCCGATCCACCGCGAGATGCGTACAAGAATCACCCTATCTTGGCGCTCGCTGGCGTCAAGGGCTGGACGACGTTCTACAAGGGAACTCGGCAATTGGGTTTCATGCGTGGTGTTTCAGGTTTTGAAATCGCAGAGTTCATCCCCTACGGGCAAGGTAAGCAAGGGTTCAAACCTGACGAATCCACCCGCATCAAGTTGCCTGGCAATTTCTCAATGCCGCAGGTTATTGAACGGATTGTGGCCGAAATCCAGCGCAGCGGGGCCGCGTAACTCAGCGAAGCCTGGGGTCAGGTCTAGAAAAGTAGCATCGGACTGCCGTCGCGCGGAACCCGGCTGCAGGTCTATCGTCATAGGATCTGCAGCCTCCGGAGCTTTCGCGACTCTTCGAAAGCCGCTGCCAACAGCCCGCCAGTTGGCGGGCTGTTGATTCTGACGCTTCGGCCCACCACCGACGACGACCTCGTCGGTGACCCCAACCAGTTCCGCAATGCCAGTCGTTGGCTGCAGTACGACGGCCTCGATCGGCTGACGGTGGCCGACAGCGCGGCGCAGCCGCCCCTGGAGATGCGCAACTCGCCGTGGTCGTTCAGCTGGAGTGAGGGCCGCTTCGGCTGCGACGCGCTCGACAATGTGCGCACCTTCAAGATGGGCTATCTGGATTTCCGCTATCAGTACAGCGGCCATCGCCTGTCGACCATCCAGCAGGGCACCGACCGGACCCCGCTCCTTAAGACATGCGCAGGCAACTCGCGGTCTACAGCCCCGGCTGCGCCAAACGTTCAATCCCCTTGGCCTGCTTGTCCGCCGTCACCAGTACGCTGACCTGTTGGAGCAGCTCGGCCGCGTCAAACACGATGCCGTCCTTGACGGTGTAGCGGACGCCGCCGACGCGGGTGGGTTCGCCGTTTGCGTCTAGGCGGATGTGGCCGGTGCCGTAGAGCACCTTCAGGTTGGCCAAGGGGTTCTCGCGCAGGATGACCAGGTCGGCGAGTTTGCCGGGCTCGATGCTGCCGATGCGGTCAGCGGCTTTGAGCGCTTCCGCGCCATTGAGCGTCGCGGCGGTCAGCACTTCCAGCGGGTGGAAGCCGGCTTCGCGCAGCAGTTCAAGTTCCTCAATGGTGCCGAAGCCGTAGAGCTTGTAGATGTAGCCGGAGTCGCTGCCGACGGTGATGCGGCCGCCGCGGTTTTTAAAGTCGTTGATGAAGGCCATCCAGCGGCGGTAGTTGTCGCGCCAGGCGACTTCCTGCTCGGTGCCCCAGTCAAAAAAGAAGCTGCCGTGGCTGCTGCGGCTGGGGCGGAAGAATTCCCACAGCGCCGGCAGTGTGTAGGCCTCATGCCATTCCGCGGTGCGCGCGCGCATGACATCGCGGGTGGCCTGGTAGATGGTGAAGGTTGGATCGATAGTGAAGTCGAGCTCGATCAGCTCACTGATCACCGCTTCGTACTTGTCGCTGCCTTTTTCAGCGGCCTGCGCCCACAGCCGGCCGGCCTGCTCGAAGCGGTGCTGCTCGTTCATGTAGTTGTAGCCGGCGGGATAGTCCTGCACGGTCTGGCCGTCGAACAGCGCCTCGGGCAGGCCGTACCAGTGCTCCATGGTGGTCAGGCCCCAGCGCGCGGTGGTCAGCACGTTGACCCGCGCCACGTCGAGCTGGGCGTGGTGGCAGGCCGAGCCCATGCCCTGTTTTTTCAGCTCATCAAACGCGGCTTCGAGAATCTCCGGGCGGTAGCCGAAGCACTTCATGCCCAGCGCGCCGCGCTTCTTCATGTCGCGCACCCATTCGCGGGCGTGCTCGGGCGTGAGCATCGGGCCGATCCGGCCCTGGCCGAAGAAGGCGTAGGGGAAGATCCGCGGAGCGGTGATGGTGTTGGCCGCCGAGCGCTTTTGTTCCGACACGCACCAGTCAATGCCGTTGCCGCAGCCGGGGTCGCGCACGCTGGTGATGCCGTGCGCCAGCCACAGCTTGTAGACGTATTCGGCGGTGACGCCCTGCTCATCGCCGCCGATGTGGCCGTGCATGTCGACGATGCCGGGCATCACGTAGTGGCCGGAAAGATCCATCTCGCGGCCGCCGGTTTTGAGCTTGGGCCGGCCTTTGGGATCAATCGGCGCGCCGTCGCTGCCGACGATCTGCACGTCGCTGATGCGGTTGTTCTCAATAACGATGTCGGCCGGGCCGAACGCCGGGCTACCGGTGCCGTTGATCACGGTGACGCCGCGCAGGATCAGCTGGCTGTAGGGGCCTTCGCCCTCATCGCGGTCGGGCGCGGGTGGGATCGCGGCGAGAGTGAGCGAGCTGCCGAGCAGCAGGGCGGCAGCGATCAGAAGTGGGCGAGTGCGCATGGCGGTTCCGGCAGCGGGCAGGGCCTGAGTGTGCCGGCCGCTTGCACCTGCAGCGCGGGGAGCAAGTCATGGGTATGGGTCGGGGGTTGGGGGTTGCGGTTGAAGGTTTCGGGTTTCGGAATTCGACGAGCGCGGCAGCGCTTTATGCGGGACAGAGCTTCGAAGCGATGCCTTCGCGCGCGCGATCGGCCCTCGAGTTCCGTGCCCCCAATTCCAAGCTCACAAGAGCAATCCCCTAACCCAAGACCAAACTCGAACCGGAACTCGAACCGGAACCGCAACCCGAACCCCCAATCCCCAGCTCTCAGCGCCGCAGCCGCTTTGCAATCTCCTCGCGCGCTTCGCGCAGCACCGAGTCTCGGTCGAGGCTGTCGACGATGTCCTGCACCACGCGTTTCGGCCCCTTGGGGCCCCAGCTTTTGCCCTGGGCCAGGTAGGCCTCTGCTGCGCGGGCGACCAGTAAGGTGGCGTACCAGGCCAGTGCGCCCTGGGCGGCGGCGGTGAGTGCGGTGGACAGGCCGGCGCTGAGGCCCTTGAGCGCGCTGGCGACCAGGTGAACGCCCCAGATCGCGCCCATCAATGCGGCCAGCTGTGCGACCACGGTGCCGAGCAGGCGGCTGGCTTCGCTGCGGCTCATCGGCAGGCCGTAGACCTTCGACAGGTGCACGACCAGGGCGATGTCGAGCGTGGCTGCGGCCAGCAGGTCGGCCACCGGCACCGGGTTCAGCGCCACCGCCACGCCTTTGGCCAGGCAGTAGCTGCGGGTGACGCGGGCGGCGATATCGGCGCGCAGGCGGGTCAGGCGTTCGCCCACGCTGTCGGCCAGCTGGCCGGCGAACAGCGCGGCATTCAGCGCCGCCAGGGTTTTGCCTTCGGCTTCGAGGATGACAAACACGCGCGCGCGCAGGGCCGACACGTCGGGCGCGCGGGCCAGGGTTTCGAGCTGTTCGCGGCCGTCGGCATCGACCCGTAGGATGCGCTCGGGCGCGGGCTGGGCACGGGCTTCCAGCAGGTTTTCGGGCTGGATCAGGCCGGCGGTGTGCTCAAGCAGGCGCCCGCGCAGGGCGGCGAGTTCGTCGTCGCTGTAGCGGTCGGCCTTGTTCAGCACCAGCAGCAAAGGGCGCTGCTGCTGGCTGAGTACGCGCAGAGCGTCAAGCTCGATCGAGGTCAGGTCGGCGTCGCACACGAACAGGATCAGGTCGCAGCGTTTAGCCACCTCGAAAGCGAGCTTTTCGCGGGCCTCGCCGGAGAGTTCATTGATACCCGGGGTATCGATCAGCTCGACGCCGTGCGCGGCGGCTTCGACCCAGCCCTGCTGGCCGCGGCCGGCGGTGGTGCCGTGCAGGACACCGGTCTCGAAGGCTTCGGTGCCGGCCAGCGCGTTCAGCAGTGAGCTCTTGCCGACGCTGACCCGGCCGAACGCGGCGATATGCAGCTGGCCCTGCTCCAGCCGCCCAAGCATGGCCTCGACCTCGGCGTAGTCGGCGGCGAGCTCGGCGCGGACTTCCGCCGGGATCGAGGGGTCGTCGAGCAGGGCGCGCAGGCTGTCGGCGGCTTTCAGCAGCGGGTCGTCGCCGGCCGCTGCTTTCGGCTGGCCGCGCGCGGCGCGTCCGGTCAGTCGACGCAGCAGTTCGGACAGGCCCACGCGGCCTCAGCGTTTCAGCGTCAGGGTGGTTTCCACCCGCACCGGGTGGCCGATCATTTCCGGGTCTTCCCATTCGCCCAGCCCGACCTCGAAGTCGAGCCGGTTGAAGTCGGCGGTGCCGACCAGACGCGCGCCGTCCGCGCTTTCCTCGAAGCTGAACTCCAGCGCGACCGGCTTACGGATGCCGCGCAGCTCCAGGGTGCCCAGCGCGACGAAGCCCTCGCCGCGGGCCTCGAAGGTTTCGGCCGTATAGCGGGCCTTGGGGCCGGCCTCGACGTTGAAGAACTCCGCTCCCGCAAGGTAGCCGTCCCATTCTTCGTCGCCGGTGCGGGCGCTGGCGAGATCGATCTCGACGTCGAAACGTGCGCCTGCAAGTTCCGCGCGGTCGAAGCGGATCTGCGGCGTGAAGCGCTCGAAGCGGCCGAAGAGCTCGTCTTCCATGTACTCGCCGACGAACTCGAGCTTCGAGGTTTCCGGATCGGTGGTCCAATCGGTGGCTGAGGCCGCGCCGGGGCGGGCCAGCAGCAGCGGCAGCAGCAGGACGGCGGTAAGCAGGCGATGTGCGAGCAGGCGATGCATGGGCGAATTCCTTGCGGTTCTTGCGGTTCTTGCGGTTAGGGAGTCGCGCTATCGCGGGGTGCGGGCGCATCGATGCCCGGCAGCATGCGCGCGAGCGTGGCGTCGCGATCAATAAAGTGGTGCTTCAGGGCGGCGGCCACGTGCACGAGAATCAGCAGCGCGCCGACATAGAACAGCGTCTCGTGGATATCGCCGGCCAGCGCGCGCAGCTTCTGCGGGGTATCGATGAAGCCAGGCGCCTCGAAACCCATCACGTAGAAGGTCTGGGTGGCGCGGTCGAGGCTGCTCAGGCTGGGGATTTTGAACAGGCCGAACCAGTCCAGCGGCCGGCGTGCGGCCGAGTTGTAGAGCCAGCCTGAAATCGGCATCACCAGCATGGCGGCGTAGATCAGCAGGTGTGCGCTGCTGGAGGCCCAGCGCTGCCAGACGGGCATGCGGGTCGGGTAGGGCGGCCGGCGGTCGAATGCCCGCCACAGCACCCGCATCAGCACCAGGCTGAGCACGGTCAGGCCCAGCGATTTGTGCAGCGAGTAGTACCAGAGCGTATCCACCTCCTCCATGGTCAGGCCGACGGCGGCGGTCGCGAGAATGGCCAGCGCGGTGGCCCAGTGCAGGCTGCGGGTGGCGATGCCCCAGGTGGTGGCGGTGCTGCGAATTGGCATTCGCTAGTCCTCGGTGGCCGCAGCGGCGGAGTCAGGCTCGAGCTTCGCTGCGGCCTTGACCTCGGAGCTGGCGTCGGCGCGCGCGCGGCGGGCCTCCAGCTCGATCCACAGCTCGACGTTCTGGCCGACCGCCTTGGCGTGTTTGCGCATACCGAAGTCGCGGCGGTCGAGCACGGCGGTGGCCGAGGCGCCCAGGCTGTGGCGCGGCACGTAGGGCAGGTCGCGGCCGAGGCGGTTGACGCGGGCCTCCAGGGTGACCGGCGCGCGGGTGCCGCGGAGCTCAAGCTGGCCGTGCACGCGCAGGCGGCCCTCGCCGAGGTCTTCGACGCGCTCGGAGACAAAGCGCGCGTGCGGATGCTGTTCGCTGTCGAAGTAGTCGGGCCGGGCCATCCGCGCGTTCCAGTCGGCGTCGCCGAAGTCGAGCCGGTCCAGCGGCAGGCTGACCTCGACCCGGGAATTCTGCGGCGCGGCTTCGTCAAACAGCAGCTCGCCGGTGGGTGCCGACAGCGTCGCCATCGCCTGCGAAAAGCCGGAGTGCCAGACCCGGATCAGCACGCGGCTGTGGACCGGGTCGATCTCGTAGCGTTCGACTTCGGCCTGCGCCGAGGGGCCGGCGAGCAGCAGGCTGGCCGCACACAGAAGGCCGCAAAGGGCGTGATGGTTCATGCGCTGCGCTCCGGTTGGCGGGTTCGTATCGCTTCGATGGCAAGCCCTGCCAGCCGCTGCAGCTGCGCCGCACGCGGTTTGGCCAGCGCGGCCTCGAAGGCGTCAAGAGTGGCGCTGCGGTCCAGCGCATCGCCTTCGGCCAGTGCAGCCGAAGCCGCGCGGCCCAGGGCGTCGAACAGCAGGCCGTAGGCCAGCGCATGCACCAGCCCGCCGCCCAGCGTGCCGAGACCCGGAAACGCCTTCAGCGCATTGCCGGCGACCGCCAGCAGCACCGCGCTGTGGCTGCGCACGCGGCGTCCGGCCTGGCGGATGAAGCCGTCGATGTCGAGTTCGCGCAGCGAGCTGCCGTGCAGCGTGGCGAGCTCGTGCAGCATGGCGGTGGCGAGCCCGCCCTGGATGATCAGATCGGTGCCCGGCGCCACCGTGGCCAGCGCCGCGATCAGCGCGCGGCGGGTGTACTTGCGCACGATTTCCTCAGACTGCGCGGCGCGCGCGGACTGCTCGCGCCCGGCCAGCTGCTCATCCAGCGCGGCCAGGGTGGCGGCTTCGCGGTGGGGTTCGAGCTGGGCGACGCCGAGCGCGGCGATCCGCCTCAAAGCGGCGGGCAGACCGCCGAGCTCGGCCGGCAGCGCGCGTTCGACCCAGTCGCTGGCGCCGTCAGAGGCGAGCCGACGCAGGCGCTCGCTGCGGCCTGCGCTGATCGCCAGCACCTCGGCGCCGACGCCGGCGTAGCGCTTGCGCAGATGCTCGATCAGGGCCTCGCGCTCGCTGTCGCTGTAGCGGTCGGATTTGTTCAGGGTCAGCAGCAGCGGCCGGCCGAAGCGCGCCAGTTCGCGCAGGTCGGCATCCTGGCCGCGGGTCAGATCGGCGTCGGCGACGTAGATCAGCGCGTGCGCGCGGGCCGCTTCGGCGCGAGCCGCGGCACTCAGCTGCCCGCTCTCGACGCCGTGGGTGCCGGGCACGTCGGCAATGCGCAGCGGCAGCCCCTCGAGCACGGCGTCGATCACGCTGACGCCAATGGTTGACCCGCCGCGAACGTCGATATCGACCGACGCCTCCGGCACCAGCGCGCGCAGCAGGCTGCTTTTGCCTGCAGAGACATCGCCGAACAGCGCCACGTGCAGCAGGCCGGCGTCGCGTCGCCGGTCCAGCTCGTTGAGCTCCGAGCGCAGCGGCGCGCTGCTGCCGCCGAGGCTGTCCAGCCGCTCCAGCCGGGCCTCGATGCGTTCGCGGTCGATCGGTTCGGCCTTTGCGGTGCGGGGCGTTCCGCCGCGCAGCAGGCGCCAGGCCAGGCCCAGCCCAGCGAGCAGCAGCAGGCCGACGGCGCTGAGCGCGGCGTAGCGCACCAGCGCCGGCAGCCGCTCAAGCTCGGCCCAGACCACCAGCGCGCGCTCGGTAGCCGCAAGCCCGAGGTAGAGCAGGGCCGCGGCTGCGGTCAGGCTCAGCAGGGCCAGCAGGATGCGCAGGGGGTCGCCGGGACGGCGCACGGGGGGCTCCAGTGGAAAGCGTCTGACCTGCATTCTACGGAGCGCGCGTCGGGCTGGCGTGCGCACCCGCGCTGCGGCCGCGGAACGGCGCGCTGCGACGCGCTCGCATCTGCCGCCCGGTCGGCGTCGACTGTGGCAGCATGCTTGGGCGCTGCGGTCATTCGTTCTGCTGCAAACAGGTGCTTGCATGTCCTTATTTTATTCGGCGCTGTGGCTACCGGCGCTGCTGCTGAGTCTGGCCGGCGTCGCCCGTTCGGCCGCGCCGCCGCTGCCGAAAACTCCGCTGCCGGAAACTCCGCTGTTCACCAGTTTCGGCACCGCCGAGGGCCTGCCCTCGAACAAGCTCTATGCGCTGGCGCAGGGCAAAGACGGCTATCTGTGGATCGGCACGGTGGACGGCCTGGCCCGCTATGACGGGGTCAGCTTCCGGATCTGGCGACACGATTCGCAGGATTCTCAGTCGCTGCCGTCGAGCAACGTGCAGGCACTGCATGTCGATGCCTCAGACCGCCTCTGGCTCGGCAGTGAGGGCGGCGGCATCAGCCTGCTGGAGGATCCCCACGGCAGCCGCTTCCGGCACTACAACCGCAGCACCGACTCGCGGATCGAGGCGGAGGACGTGTGGGTCATAAACAGCGATGCCGCAGGCGGTATCTGGTTCGGCGGGTTCCGCACGGGACTGTATCGGCTGGACCCTGAAAGCGGTGACGTCCGGGTGTTCCGCAACGACCCGGACGCGCCGGACAGCCTTCCCGACGACACCGTGCTGTCGCTGCTGCCGACGGCCGACGGCCACATGTGGGTGGGCACCGTGGGCGGCGTGTGCCGAGTCCTGGACCCGGGTTTCGAGTGCTGGCGGCCGCCGGTCGACAGCCCTCGCGGACATTTCGTCTGGGTGCTGGCTGAGGTCGCCGAGGGTGGCCTGCACGTGGGCACAGCGGATGCGCTGTGGCGGTTCTGGCCCGAACGCCCGGACGCACCTTTTGATGCGGTGCCGGGTCTGCCGGCGGCGTCCATGGTCGGCCTGCTCGACGAAGGCGAGGGCCATCTGTGGATAGGTCAGTCGGTCGGTCTGCGCAGCCGCCAGGGGGACGGCTGGCGCGCGCATCCGGTGCAGCCCGGTCAGCGCTGGTCGTTCCCGGGCCAGGTCGTCACCGTCATCCTCAAGGACCACGAAGACGGCCTGTGGTTTGCGACTGACGGCGGCGGCCTGGCGCGGCTGCCGCCGGCCTGGCGCGATTTCAGCGTGTTTCGGCATGAGCCCGATCGAGTGGGCGCGCTGCCGCTGGGCCTGGCCGAGGCCCGTGACGGCGGTTTGTGGCTGGTCAGCCAGTCGGCCGAAGTCGAGCGTCTGGATTTCGTCAGCGGTGAGGTTCGCACCGCGTTCACCATCGACAATCTGCACGGCACCAAGCTGAGATCGGTGCTCGAGGCGCAGGACGGCACGCTGTGGCTGGGACACAGCGATGGGCTGATCCTGCGCGATCCCGCGGGGCGCGAACGCCGCTTCGGCCCCAGCAGCGACGAGCCGGTGCCGAGCGGCGAACTCGACCATCTGCTGCAGACCGACGAGGGCGTCTGGGTGGGTGTCGTGGGCGCGGCGCTGCAGCTGCGCGACGCGTCCGGAGCGCTCAAGCTCGACCTGCGCGGCGATGGCGCCGGCGGGCTTGACTCGGTCGAGACCGAGCAGCTGGCGCGCGCGGCCGACGGCGCGCTCTGGTGGGCGGGCCCGGGCGGCCTGCGCCGGCGGCCACCCGCCGGCGGCGACTTCCAGGAGGTCCCCGGCGCACCCGCCGAGCGCGTGTTCGGGTTTGTGTTTGCGGATGCCGAAACCCTGTGGCTGCATCGCATGACGGGTCTTGAGCGCTATCGATGGGACGGTGAACGGCTTGAGCGCATCGAGGGTATTGGCGCCGAGGCCGGCCTGCCCGAGGTCGAATCGGGCGGCGTTCTGATCGACGGCGAGGGCGACCTGTGGCTGACTACGGCGCGCGGGCTGTTCCGCTACCGGCCGCCGAAGGGCGGTGAGTTCGCCGAGCTGCGCCAGTTCACCGAGCGCAAAGGCCTGCCGAGCAGCGAATTCCGCAGCCGGCAGCCGCCGCTGTTGATCGCCGGCGGCAGGATTGCGGCGCTGACGCTCGGCGGGGTGGTGGTGTTCGACCCCGCGCGGCTGCGTGAACAGGCCAAGCCGTCGGCGCTGCGCTGGCACAGCGTCGATGTGCTGCGCGCAGGCGCGCGGATCGAGCTTGGCAGCGGGCCCATCGAGCTGGATCACGACGACCGCGACCTGCGCTTTGCGACGCGCCTGCTGTCCTTCGCTGACCCGCAAACCCACAGCTATCGGTTTCGCCTCGACGGCATCGATCCGGACTGGATCGTGACCGGCAGCGTGCCCGAGCGCGCCTATGCGCAGCTGCCGCCCGGCACCTACGTGCTGCATGCCAGCGCTGCCGGCAGCGACGGACGCTGGGTGCCCGCCCTGGTGCGGGAGGTCAGGGTCGCCTCCCCGTGGTGGTGGACGCCGTGGGCATGGGCTGGCTACGCGCTGAGCGCCGCGAGTCTGCTGCTGCTGGCGTTTGTCGGCTACCGGCGGCGCCTGGGCGCGCAGTACCGGCTGCACATGGCCGAACAGGCCGAGCGGCTGGCTTCAGAGGCCTCCGAGGCGAAGGGCCGGTTCCTGGCCACCCTGGGCCACGAGGTGCGCACGCCGATGTCCGGCCTGCTCGGCATGAATGCGCTGCTGCTCGGCTCGGCGTTGAGCGCCGAACAGCGGCGTCAGGCCGAAGCGGTGCGCCGGGCCGGACAGATGATGCTGCGGCTGGTTGACGAGGCGCTGGACCTCAGCCGGATCGAGGCCGGACGGCTGGAGCTGCTGCCGCAGCCGGTGGATCTGCCGCAGCTGCTGGCGGAAGTGGTCGAGTTGGAGCGCCCGCTGGCCGAGCGCAAGGGCATCGGCCTGCGCTTGAGCCTCGCCAGTGACGCGGCGCTCAAAGTCGAGGCTGACCCGATGCGGCTGCAGCAGATTCTGCTCAACCTGCTCGGCAACGCGATCAAGTTCACCGCCGCAGGAGAGGTGCAGCTGCGGGTAGCCGCCGGCGCGTGCGTGGCCGAAACCGATCGCCGCGAGTTCAGCCTGGAGGTGGCCGACACCGGCAGCGGGCTGACCGAGGCCCAGCTGGCGGGCCTGTTCCAGCCGTTCTCCCAGGCCGAGGGCGCACGCACAGCGCAGGCTCACGGCGGCAGCGGCCTGGGCCTGTTGATCAGCCGTCAGCTGGCCGAGGCCATGGGTGGCCGCCTGCAGGCGCGCAGCACGCCGGGCGTCGGCAGCGTGTTCAGCCTGTCTCTGGCGCTGCCGGTGCTGGGGCCCGCGGCGCTCGAGTCGGAAGCCACGCCGGAGCTGCCAAATCGCCGGCCGGCACTCACTGCGCTGCGGGTTCTGCTGGTTGAGGACCACCTTGACGTGGCCGACGCGCTGGCCGGCCTGATGAGCCGCTGGGGCTGCGAGGTGGCGCATGCGCCGCACGCGCTGCAGGCGCTGGCGCTGGTCGAGCAGCAGCGTTTTGACGTGGCGGTGCTGGACATCGACCTGCCCGGCGTCAACGGCTTTGAGCTGGCGCGGCTGCTGGAGGGCCGCGTCGAGCGGCGCGTGGCCTTGACCGCGCGCGGCGACGTCGAGGCCGAAGCGCAGGCGCTGGCCGCGGGCTTCGACGTGTTTTTGCGCAAGCCGACCGAACCGGACGTGCTGCGCGAGGCCCTGCGCCCGCAGGGCTGAAGCGAGTCAGCAGCGCTTGGCCGGATCGCGGCGGGCCAAGAGCTGCGGGCGTTCTCGCTCAGCCGCCCGCGTGACGCGCTGCGGACAGGCTGTGCACGGCCTCGACCAGAGCCGCGACTTGCTCCGGATTCATGTCCGGGGAGACCCCGTGGCCGAGGTTGAAGACGTGGCCGGGGCCGTCACCGTAGGAGGCAAGCGTGGCGGCCACCTCGGCGCGGATCACCTCGGGCTTGGCGTACAGCACGCAGGGGTCGAGATTGCCCTGCAGCGCCACCCGGCCGCCGGTGCGCGTGCGTGCGTCGGCGAGATCGGTCAGCCAGTCGACGCCGAGCCCTTCGGCGCCGGTGTCGGCCAGTTCGCTCAAGTAGGCGCCGTTGCCGCGGCCGAACAGGATCAGCGGCGTGCGTTCGGCGCCTGCGCCGCGTTCGAGCCCCTCGGCAATCCGGCGCAGATAGCGCAGCGAAAATTCCCGGTACAGGCGTGGGCTCAGCACCCCGCCCCAGGTGTCGAACACCTGCAGGGCCTGGGCGCCGGCGGCGCGCTGCGCGGCGAGGTAGGCGATCACCGCCTGGGTCGTCACTTCCAGCAGCCGATGCAGGGCGGCCGGTTCGTTCAGGGCCATCGCCTTGATGATCGAGAAATTGTCCGAGCCGCCGCCCTCGACCATGTAGCAGGCCAAGGTCCAGGGGCTGCCGGAGAATCCAATCAGCGGCACTCGCCCGTTGAGCTCACGGCGGATCAAGCTGACTGCGTCCATCACATAGCCGAGCTCCTGAGCCATATCAGGCACGCCGAGGCGGTCGATGTCCGCCACGCTGCGCACCGGGCGCTCGAACTTCGGGCCCTCGCCGTCGGCGAAGTACAGGCCGAGGCCCATCGCGTCGGGCACGGTCAGGATGTCGGAGAACAGGATCGCGGCGTCCAGCGGGAAGCGGTCCAGCGGCTGCAGGGTGACCTCGCAGGCCAGCTCCGGATTCTTGGCGAGCTGCAGAAAGCTGCCGGCGCGGGCGCGACTGGCGCGGTACTCCGGCAGGTAGCGTCCGGCCTGGCGCATGATCCACACCGGCGTTGCGTCCACGGGCTCGCGGCGCAGGGCGCGCAGGAAACGGTCGTTTTTAAGCGGGGCATAGGTCATCGGCGTGGCGCCTCCGCGCCTTCGGAAAAAGTGATGCGGAAGCCGCGTTTGAGCTGCGCGTCGCGGCCAGACTCGAAGGCGGCCAGGGCCTCGGTCTGCGAGGCATAGACCTCGCGCTTGATCTGGCTGCGGCCGCCGATCTGACCGCTTTCGCGGTGCAGCCACCAGCTGCCGAGCAGGTCTTTTTCAAGCGTGAGTTTGAGAAAGCGCGCCGACTCGCCGGCGGCGGGTGGCTGCTGCAGGAAGATTCGCATGGCGCGGAGTTTAGCGGTCCGGCGTCGGTGCGGCGCGCGCAGCGGCTGCACGTCGGCGGCGAATCCAGCGCAGCGCGCTTTTTTCCAACTCCAGCAGGCCCAGGAAGATGACTCCCAGCCCAATGATCAGGGCGCCCTGCGCCAGGCTGACCGGCACGGTGGCGAATACCGCCTGCAGCGGCGGGGTGTAGGTGAAGGCAAGTTGGGCCAGCACGATTGCGCCGACGCCGATCAGCACCGCAGGCGTGCCCATCGCCGCGCGCCAGCTCAGCGAGGTGCCTTCAATGAAGCGCACCGCGAACAAGTAGAAAATCTCCAGCACCACCAGCGTATTGACCACCAGGGTGCGCGACAGCTCCAGGCTGTGGCCTGCGGCCTGGCTCACTTCGAACACCAAGAACACAGCGCCCAGAAAGAGCACCGAGACCAGCCCGACTCGCCACAGCAGGAAGCCCGACAGCAGCGGCTCGCTGCGCCCGCGCGGAGGCCGCTGCATCACGCCGGGTTCGGCGGGCTCGAAGGCGAGCGTCAAGCCCAGCGCGGTGGCGGTGATCATGTTGATCCACAGGATCTGCGCGGCGCTGACCGGCAGCGCCAGCCCCAGCAGTAGGGCGGTCATGATCGCCAGGGTTTCGCCACCGTTGGTGGGCAGGGTCCAGGCGATCACCTTGCGCAGGTTGTCGTAGATGACACGGCCCTCGCGCACCGCCGCCACCAGGGTCGCGAAGTTGTCGTCGGTGAGCACCATCTCGGCGGCCTGCTTGGCGGTCTCGGTGCCGCTGCGGCCCATCGCCACGCCCACCTCGGCGCGCTTCAAGGCCGGTGCATCGTTGACGCCGTCGCCGGTCATTGCTACTACCTCGCCCTGCGCCTGCAGGGCTTCGACGAGGCGCAGCTTGTGCTCAGGTGTGACCCGCGCGAACACCGCGGTTTCTCGCGCAGCCTTCGCGAAGGCGACGGCGTCGAGTGCGTCGAGTTCGATGCCGGTCAGCACCTGCGGATGGTCGGCGAGTTCCAGTACGCGTGCGATCGCCAGCGCGGTGGCGGCGTGGTCGCCGGTGATCATTTTTACCCGGAGCCCGGCGATGCGGCATTCGGCCACCGCCTGAATGGCTTCGGCCCGCGGCGGGTCGATCAGCCCGACCAAGCCGAGCAGACGGCAGCGCCCGGCCAGGGTGTCATGGGTGAGCGGGTCGGAATCGTCGAGCTCACAGTCAGCCAGGGCCAGCACCCGCAGGCCGCCGGCGGCCAGCGCGTCGATCTGCCGGTGCCAGTATTCGAGGTCGATCGCCAAGTCTGCGGCTGGCGCGGCCGCGGTCGCACACAGCGCCAGCACGCGCTCCGGCGCGCCTTTGACGAGGGCGTGCCGCTGGCCTTCGATGCGATGCGCAGTCGCCATGTACAGGCGCACGCTGTCAAACGGCAGCACGGCTTCGCGCGGATGTGCGCTGGCCTCCGCCGAGGCATCCAGCCCGCAGCGCGCCGCAAACGCCAGCAGGGCGCCCTCCATGGGATCGCCCAGCACCTTCCAGCCTTCCTCCGGCACTTGATCGAGCACCGCGTCATTGCACAGCAGGGCCACCCGCGCCGCCTGCAGCGCGAGCGCGGCCGGCGGGTCGGCGTCCTGCCAGTGCAGCTGGCCTTCCGGCGCATAGCCCTGTCCTTCGATGCGCGCGCAGCCATCAATGAGCTGCAGGCGCTCGACGCTCATCTGGTTGCGGGTCAGGGTGCCGGTCTTGTCCGAGCAGATCACGGTCACCGCGCCCAGAGTCTCGACCGCCGGCAGCTGGCGTATGACCGCGCGCCGCTGCGCCATCCGCTGCACGCCGAGCGCGAGGGTGATGGTCAGCACCGCCGGCAGGCCTTCCGGAATCGCGGCGACGGCCAGACCGACGACCGCCAGGAAGGCCTCGTCCCAAGGTGTGGAGTGCAGGCCGACCGAGATCAGCAGCACGCAGGCCGATAGCACAAGGATGGCAAAGGTGAGCTGGCGCGCGAACTGGTCCATGCGCTCCAGCAGCGGCGTGCGCAGGGTCTGCACTTCACCGAGCAGGCCGCTGATGCGGCCGAGTTCGGTGTCGACTCCGGTGGCCACCACCACGCCAAGCCCGGTGCCGGTGGTGACCAGGCTGCCGCTGTGGGCGACGCTGCGGCGGTCACCCAGCACGGCCTCTTGGGCGACCGCATCGACCCGTTTGTCGACCGCCACTGATTCGCCGGTCAGAAGGGATTCGTCGATCTGCAGATGATTGGCGTCCAGCAGCCGCAGATCAGCGCAGACGCGGTCGCCTGCTTCCAGCCAGACGATGTCGCCGGGCACGAGCATCTCCGCCGCAAGCGCCTGCCGGCGGCCGTCGCGCAGAGCGCTGCAGCGTGGGTCGATCAGCGCCTGGATCGCATTGAGCGCGGTCTCGGCGCGGCCCTCCTGAACGAAGCCGACCGCAGCATTGACCAGCACCACCGCGAAGATCACCGCTGAATCGACGCCGTGGCCGAGAAGCAGGGTCAGCGTGCCGGCCGCTAGCAATACATAGATCAACAGATTGTTGAACTGCGCCAGCAGGCGGCGAATTGGGCCGCGGCCGCGCGCCTGCGGCAGCGTGTTCTGGCCCCAGCGCTGGCGTCGCGCGCTGGCTTCCGATTCGCTCAGGCCAGCGCGCGTGCTCTGCAGATGTTTAAGCGCCTGATCGGCGTCGAGCGCGTGCCAGGCGGTGCGCTCAGGGGCGCGGCCGTGGCTCGGAGCGGTGCGGCGGGTCATCGGGCGGATCCAGGGCGGGGGCCAAGCGCAATTGGATCACGCTGGTGCGGCGAGATTGCCACGCCGATCAAATGTCTGCCTTCACAACAAAGCCTGACGAGCCCGACCCGCGGCCCCGTTACGGCCGTTGGACTGGGGAGAGGTCCAGGTGCGATGGGCCGGCGTCGTCCCAAGCGCTGTCTCTCATCGGGAGCCGCCGCAGTCCTGGCAGTCCTTCAGCGCCTGCAGGATCGCCGCTTCCGCAACGCCGCTGACGACCTCGGCGGCGCCGGCGCGCTGCCACAGAATCAGCCGCAGCCGACCCGACAGGGTCTTCTTGTCGAGCCGCATCAGTTCCAGCAGGTACTCGGGCGCGAATTTGGAGGGAATCTGCAGCGGCAGGCCAAACCGCGCGAGCAGGCGCTCAAGACGCTCGGCGTCGGCGCGCGGCGCGCGCCCAAGGTTCGCGGACAGCCGCGCCGCCACCCGCATGCCCAGCGCCACCGCTTCGCCATGGCGGTAGCCGTCGTAGCCCGCGGCGGTTTCCAGCGCGTGGCCGAAGGTGTGGCCAAAATTGAGCAGGGCGCGTTCGCCCTGTTCGGTTTCGTCGCGGGCCACCACGCCCGCCTTGTAGTGGCAGCAGCGCAGGATCGCCTCAGCCAGCGCCTCCGGGTCGCGCGCCAGCAGCGCCTCGGCCTGCTGCTCCAGCCAGTCCAGGAAGCCGGCGTCGAAGATCGCCCCGTACTTGATGACCTCGGCGAAGCCGGCGCGCAGCTCGCGTTCGGGCAGGCTGGCGAGGGTGTCGGTGTCGGCGATGACCGCTCGCGGCTGGTGGAAAGCGCCGACCAGATTCTTGCCCTGCGGCAGGTCGACCGCCGTCTTGCCGCCGACCGAGGAATCGACCATTGCCAGCAGGGTGGTGGGCATCTGCACGAAGGCGATGCCGCGCATCCAGCAGGCGGCGGCGAAGCCGGCGAGGTCGCCGACCACGCCGCCGCCCAGCGCGATCACGGTGGCGTCGCGGTTGGCTCGAAGCCGCGCCAGCGCGTCGATCGCTTCGGCAAACCGCGCCAGGGTTTTCTCATCTTCGCCGGGCGGCAGCACCAGGCAGGCGTGGTCGATGCCTTGCAGCGCCGTGCGCACGCGCTGCAGGTACAGCGGCGCGACGTTGTCATCAGTGATGATCAGCGCCTGGCGGCCCGAAAGCAGTGGCAGCCAGCGGTCTGCGTCGGCCAGCAGGGCGGGGCCGATGTGGATGGGGTAGCTGCGCTGGGCAAGCTGGACATCAAGGCTGCGCAGGGCGCTCATGGGGCAGGCTTCATCAACGGGGATTCCGGTGGCTGCAGAGGGCTGAGGTCGCCGGCGGAGGGCAGCCGCTGCCAGCGCCGGTCCAGCACCCGGGCGAGGCGGTCTGCGGCGGCGCCGACGTGTGGCTGGGAGGATTCGAACATCAGGTCGGCGACCTCGCGATAGAGGGGGTTGCGCAGCGTGGCCATCTCGGTCAGCCGCTGCTCGCGGTCGGGCGCTGCCAGCAGTGGACGGCTGGTGTCGGCGCGCAGCCGCTCCAGCTGCTGAGCGACGTCGGTGCGCAGCCAGACCACGAAGCCGCCGATGCGCAGCTGCACGCGATTGTCGTGCCTGAGCACGGCGCCGCCGCCGGTGGCGATCAGCAGACCGACCCCCGCGCAGGCCTCGACCAGCGCGGTGTGCTCACGGTCGCGAAAACCGGCCTCGCCTTCGTGCTCAAAGATCAACGGAATGCGCGCGCCAGTGCGCGCTTCGATCTCGCGGTCGAGATCGATGAAGCGCAGCCCGAAGCGTTTGGCAAGGCGCCGCCCGATGGTGCTTTTGCCCGCGCCCATTGGGCCCACCAGGATCAGGTTCGACGCTGGATTCATGCGCGAATGCTAGCATCGCCGGCTGACCCGTCAGGCGCTCTCGCAATGCTCCGCTTCTTCCTGATTTTCATGTCCCTGCTGATCGCGCTGTTCGCCGCGCGCATCAGCACCTTCGGCACCGAGTACGTCACCGTGCCTTTCACTGGCGTGCTGGCCGATATCAGCGCCTACCTGATCATGATGTTCGACTCCAACGTGCATGCGGAGGGCGTGATCATCCAGAGCACGACCAATGGCTTTGCAGTGGCCATCGCCCCCGGCTGCGACGGCATTGAGGCGGTGATCATCCTGGTCGCGGCGCTGGTGGCGTTCCCCTCGCCGTGGAAGCACAAGTTCATCGGCATTCTGATCGGCTTCTTCTGCATCCAGGCGCTCAATCTGGTGCGCATCATCAGCCTGTTCTACATGGGCCAGTGGAGCCAGGTCGCCTTCGACTGGTTTCACCTTTATCTGTGGCAGGCCCTGATCGTGCTCGATGCGCTGGCGGTATGGCTGATCTGGCTGCGCTACCTGCCGAAGACACCGCGGCGCTCGGCGCCGGCCGCTCCGTCGGGCCCGGATGCCCCGGCGCTGGCGTAATTGCCGATGCCGCAACGGATCCTGCTGGCGGGCTGTGGCGACCTCGGGGTGCGGCTGGCGCGCCGGTTGATCGCGCGCGGTGATGTCGTGTTCGGTCTGCGTAGGCGGGTCGACGCCCTGCCGCCGGGCATTGAGCGGGTGGCAGCCGACCTCAACGAGCCGCGCACGCTGCAGCGGCTTCCCGTAGGCCTGGACGCGGTGGTTTGCACGCTGACGCCGGGCAGCCGGGATGAAGCCGGCTATCGACGCGCCTACCTGGACGCGCCGGCCAATCTTGTCGACGCGCTGCAGGGCTCGGCCCCGCGCTGGCTGTTCGCCTCCAGCACTGCTGTGTACGGGGGCGACGCTGGCGAGCGCATCGACGACGACAGCCCCGAGGCGCCCGAGGCCTTCAACGGCAGCATCCTGCTTGAGGCCGAGGTCTCGCTGGCGACACGCGTGGCGAATCTGCAGGTGCTCCGCTTCACCGGCATCTACGGACCGGGGCGGGAGCGAATGCTGGCGCGCGCGCGCGCGGGCGGCGTGGCTCAGCCGCGCTGGACCAACCGGATCCACGCCGAGGATGCGGCTGCCGCGCTGGCCTTTGCGCTGGATCATCCGCAGCTTGCTGGCAGCTGCATTGCCAGCGACGGCAGCCCTGCCCGCGAAGACGAAGTGCTGGGCTGGTTGGCCGAGCGGCAGGGCGCGCCGCTGCCGGTTTGCGCGCCGGGTCCGGAGCGAGGCCGCAGGATTTTCCCCACGCGTCTGTTTGCGGCCGGCTTCGCGCCGCAGTTCGCGGATTTCCGATCGGGATATTTGGCACTGCTGCAGCAGGCGGGGTGAGCGGCTATAGTGCCGACACATTTTTTTTAACTTGTGCGATGAGCCTGCACTGCAAGGCCGCCGGTTCGGCGTCTCGCGGCGGCTGTCGCAGGTTTCGCGAAACTGCAGGAGCAGGCTCAATGGCTGAAGCGGCAGGCTTGGTCGGACTGGTCGAGGACGATCCAGATCAGGCGGCACTCTACGGCTTCTGGCTGGAGCAGGCCGGATTCACCGTGCGCCACTACGAAGATGCCGGCGATTTCCGTCGGCGCCTCGGTGTGGAATCGGTCGATCTGCTGCTGCTGGACTGGAATCTGCCTGACGAGAGCGGCATCGACATCCTCACCTGGCTGCGTCGCGACGGCCACACCCGCCTGCCGGTGATCTTCCTCACCGCCAGGAATGAAGAGGCTGATGTTGTGGCCGGCCTGCGCGCCGGTGCCGACGATTATCTGTCCAAGCCGCCGCGTCAGGGCGAGTTGCTGGCGCGCGTCGACGCCATGCTGCGCCGGGTCGGTTTGGGCCAGGACGCCGCCAGCGTCGAAGACTTGCCGCCTTTCGTCATCGACTACACGCGTCGCCGGATCAGCCTCGAAGGCCGCGACATCAGCCTGACTGAGCGTGAGTTCGACCTCGCGGCTTTCCTGTTCCGTCGGCGCGGCCGTGTGGTCAGCCGCGAGGCGCTGTTGGAAGGGGTGTGGAACATCCGCAGCGATGTCGCTACGCGCACCGTCGACACCCACATCAGCCGCCTGCGCAAGAAGCTTGAACTGGCCGGTGAGCACGGCTGGCGGCTGAATGCCGTCTACCAGCATGGCTATCGGCTCGAACACGCCTGAAGCGCTGTTCTGCGGGAGGCTTGGCCCGAACTCGCGCAACTGCGCAGGGGTCGGCGTTCAGGCCAGCAGCAGGTGAGCTCTCGTGACGCGCTCCGCGAGGATTTAAGCGGTCGAGACTCTCCTGCTCACGCTGGATCCAGCACCCCCCAGATCGACTGAGAACCCCTATCAACGGAGCGTGTCGACTCCGCGAAGGGTCTGTGCGCGAGCCTGGCCTGCACGCAGCCGGACGGCAGCGGCACCCTGCCGCGCTTGAAAGTTGCCCGGCGAGTAGCCAATTTGTCCTGTGGAGCGGCATGATTCGCTGCACGCTGCAAACCCGGCAGGCAGTGCGGGTGAGTCAGCGAGCGGCTCTGGGCGAAGGTGGTGTGACTTCCCGCGGCGTTACACACGCTGCCGACGCAGCGGCTCCCTCAAGCTGAAATCCGAGCGGCTTCCCACTTCGATAGGCTTTAGCTATCGACACAATCGAATCAATTTTCTTTACGGATCAATAGACGCTGGCTAATCTTGCGGCATCTTTGACTCATCTCTTCCACGACGCAGGAGTTCAACGCATGTCTTTGATCAACACCACGGTTCAGCCCTTCAAAGCCCAGGCCTTCCACAACGGCAAGTTCATTGAGGTCACCGACGCCGCGCTGAAAGGCAAGTGGTCAGTGCTGGTGTTCATGCCCGCAGCCTTTACCTTCAACTGCCCGACGGAAGTCGAGGACGCGGCCGACAACTACGCCGAATTCCAGAAGGCAGGCGCCGAGGTCTACATCATCACCACCGACACCCATTTCTCGCACAAGGTGTGGCATGAGACCTCGCCGGCGGTGGGCAAGGCCAAGTTCCCGCTGGTTGGCGACCCGACCCATGCGCTCACCCGCGCTTTCGGAGTGCACATCGAGGAAGAGGGTCTGGCGCTGCGCGGCACTTTCATTGTCAACCCGGAAGGCGTCATCAAGACGCTGGAAGTTCACGACAACGCGATCGCTCGCGACATGGGCGAGACCCTGCGCAAGCTGAAGGCGGCGCAGTACGTCGCCAACAACCCCGGCCAGGTCTGCCCCGCCAAGTGGAAGGAAGGCGCCAAGACGATCGCGCCCTCGCTGGATCTGGTTGGCAAGATCTAAGCCCGTTTGCTTGACCGCGGCCCCGGGTTCGCCCGGGGCCCGCTCTGGCGCCCTGAAGCGCCTTGATTCAAATTCGAAGCCGATGCGAGGCCCCTTGCGGTCGCCGCCTGCTCAGGCGGCGACCGCAAGCCGCTTTATCCACCTTCCGGAGTACCGCCATGCTAGACGCCACGCTCAAGACGCAGCTCTCGGCCTACCTCGAGAAGCTGCAGCTGCCGATTCAGCTCAACGCCTCGCTGGATCAGTCCGAGGGCTCTCTTGAGCTGAGTGAGCTGTTGAACGAGATTGCCGGGCTTTCCGACAAGGTGAGCTTCGCCGAGGTCGCCGACGAGCGGACCCCGTCGTTCGAAATCCGTCGCGTCGGAACCGACATCGCGGTGCGCTTTGCCGGCGTGCCGCTGGGCCACGAGTTCAGCTCGCTGGTGCTGGCCCTGCTGCAGGTCGGCGGCCATCCGCCGCGCGAAGAAGCCGAGGTGCTGGAGCAGGCGCGCGCGCTGACCGGCGACTTCGTGTTCGAGACGTATTTCTCGCTGTCCTGCCACAACTGCCCGGACGTGGTGCAGGCCCTGAATCTGCTCGCGGTGGTGAACCCCGGCGTGAAGCATGTGGCGATTGACGGCGCGCTGTTTCAGGATGAAGTCGAACGTCGTCAGGTGATGGCGGTGCCGAGCATCTATCTGAACGGCCAGCCCTTCGGCAGCGGGCGGATGACGCTCGCCGAGATCCTGGCCAAGGCCGACACCGGCGCGGCCACGCGCGCCGCGGAGATGATCAGCGCCAAGGCGCCATTCGACATGCTGGTGGTGGGTGGCGGCCCTGCAGGGGCGTCGAGCGCGATCTATGCCGCCCGCAAGGGCATTCGCACCGGTGTCCTGGCCGAGCGCTTCGGCGGTCAGGTGGCGGACACCCTGGGCATCGAGAACTTCACATCGGTATCGCAGACGGAAGGCCCCAAGCTGGTGGCGCAGATGGAGCAGCACGTCAAGGACTACGAAGTCGACGTGATGCAGCTGCAGCGCGCTTCCCGGCTGATAGCCGCTGACGACGACGGCCTGATCGAGATCCTGCTTGAAAACGGCGCATCCCTGCGATCACGCAGCGTGGTCCTGTCCACCGGCGCCCGCTGGCGTGAGATGGGCGTGCCCGGTGAGGCCGAATACCGAAACAAGGGTGTGGCCTATTGCCCGCACTGCGACGGCCCGCTGTTCCGGGGCAAGCGCGTGGCGGTGATCGGCGGAGGTAACTCGGGCGCCGAGGCGGCGATCGACCTCGCCGGCATCGTCAGCCACGTCACCCTGATCGAATTCGACACCAAGCTGCGCGCCGATGAGGTGCTGCAGCGCAAGCTGCGCAGCCTGTCCAATGTCAGCGTGCTTCTGAACGCGCAGACCACCGAGGTGCTTGGCGACGGCAGCCGCGTCAGCGCCCTGCAGTATCGTGATCGCGGCAGCCTGGAGCAGCACGCGATCGAGTTGGAAGGCATCTTCGTGCAGATCGGCCTGCTTCCCAATACCGACTGGCTGAAGGGCAGCGGCGTGGCGATGTCGCCGCGCGGCGAGATCGAGATCGATGCGCACGGCAAAACCTCGCTGGCTGGCGTGTATGCGGCCGGCGACTGCACCACGGTGCCGTACAAGCAGATCATCATCGCCATGGGCGCCGGCGCCACTGCCGCGCTCGGTGCGTTCGACCACCTCATGCGCAGCAGCGTGCCGGTCAAACAGGCGCAGGCGGCCTGAGGCGGCATCAGCAGTCATCTGGCCCGAAATGCAAACGCCCCGCCAAGCGCGGGGCGTTTGCATTGGCACGGGCTCAACGCAGCGCTCGCTAGCCGCTGGCCGCTCGCGCTGCGCTGGTAGCCGGTATCTCCGGTATCTGCGGAAAGCGAGCCATCACGCTGGCAACGATGCCCGCCGAATCCAGCCCGACCTCGGCCAGCAGCTGTTCGCGCGAGGCATGCTCCAGATACGCGTCGGGCAGGCCTAGATGCAGGATCGGCAGGGTGATGCCGTGTTCGGCCAGCAGCTCGGCGACGCCGCTGCCGGCTCCGCCCATGACCGCATTGTCCTCAAGCGTTACGAAGGCTTGATGGGTTTTGGCCAGCTCCACGATTAGCTCGCGATCAAGCGGACGTACAAAGCGCATGTTCACCAGCGTGGCGTCGAGTTCTGCTGCAGCGGTTTCGGCGGCGGGAAGCAGCGCGCCGAAGCTCAGCAGGGCGATTTGCCGGCCGCGGCGGCGCAGTTCGGCCTTGCCGATCGGCAGGGTGTCAAGCGCGGGCTGAACCGCTGCGCCCGGGCCGCTGCCGCGCGGATAGCGCACCGCCGCAGGGCCGCTGTAGTGGTGCCCGGTGCTGAGCATCTGCCGGCATTCATTCTCGTCGGCCGGCGCCATCACCAGCATGTTGGGAATGCAGCGCAGGTAGGACAGGTCGAAGCTGCCGGCGTGCGTGGCGCCGTCCGGGCCGACCACGCCGGCGCGGTCGATTGCGAACAGAACGTCGAGGCCCTGCAGGGCCACATCGTGGATCAGTTGATCGTAGGCGCGCTGCAGAAAGGTCGAATAGATCGCCACCACTGGCTTCATGCCCTCGCAGGCCATGCCCGCGGCGAGCGTCACCGCATGCTGCTCGGCGATCGCAACGTCGAAGTAGCGGCTGGGGTATTCCTTCGAGTAGCGCACCATGCCGGAACCCTCGCGCATCGCCGGGGTGATCGCCAGCAGCTTCGGGTCGGCTGCCGCCATGTCGCACAGCCAGTCGGAAAAGACGTCCGTATAGGTCGGCTTCTTGGCGCCGCCTTTGGCGACCAGCCCGGTATCGGTGTTGAAGGGGCCGACCGCGTGATAGCCGATCTGATCGCCCTCGGCCAGATCGTAGCCTTTGCCTTTGGTGGTGATGACGTGCAGCAGCTGCGGGCCGTCGAGGGCTTTCAGCGTGTTCAGGGCGCTGATCAACTGGCCCATGTCGTGGCCGTCGATCGGGCCGGTGTAGTGGAAGCCCATTTCCTCGAACAGGGTGGACGGCACGAACATGCCCTTCCAGTGTTCCTCCCAGCGGCGAATAAAACGTGCGGCGGGGTTGCTGCGCTTGGAGCCGAGCAGGCGTTTGCCGCTTTCGCGCATCGCATTCAAGGTGCGGCTGGCCGTCATGCGGCCGAACATCTTGGTCATGCCGCCGACGTTCTCGGAGATCGACATGCGGTTGTCGTTCAAGATCACCAGCAGGTTGGGCGGCGGCTCCATGCCGCCAGCGTGATTCAGCGCCTCATAGGCCATGCCGGCGGTCATCGCGCCGTCGCCGATGATCGCTACCACCTTGCGTGGGTCTCCCTGCGCCTGGCGGGCAATGGCCATGCCGAGCGCGGCCGAGATCGAGGTTGAACTATGGCCGACGCCAAAGGTGTCGAACTCGCTTTCCTCGCGTTTGGGAAACGGCGCGACGCCGTCCTTCTGCTTGACGGTGTGGATGCTGTCGCGGCGGCCGGTGAGTATCTTGTGCGGATAGCACTGGTGGCCGACATCCCAGACCAGACGGTCCTCGGGGGTGTTGAAGGCCCAGTGCAGTGCCACGGTCAGTTCGACAACGCCTAAGCCGGCGCCGAAATGGCCGCCACTCTTGCCAACGGATTCGATCAGGTAGGCGCGCAGCTCATCGGCAGCCTGCGGGAGCTGCTCTTCGCCAAGTTCGCGGAGTTGGGAGGGCGCGTCGATATGCGCCAGCAGGGGATAGCGGCTGGGATCAATCATGATCCGGGGATTGTCCGGGCTGGGGCCGGGTAGGGCAACTGCGCGACTGCATGCAGCGCACCCTGGCGTGCGGATTTGAGGCGATGCGGGATTCAGGGACAGTGCGCGTTCAGATTGTCGGCGAGGAGCAGCGCGCGCTGCTTGGCCGATGGCTTTGCGCTTCGACCCGCCTCAACCGCGCAGGCCGCGAAGCCGATCCAGCAGACCACCGCGCGCGGTCTCGACCGCAGCGGCGGCCGGCGTCTGTTCGGGTTCGGCAAACCCCGTCGCAAGGTAGGCGTTGAGCAGGTCGCAGACCTCTTCGCGGCTGGCGCCCGAGGCCGCTGCGATCTCATCGACCGTCGCCGCCTGTTTCATCATCACCGTGGCGATGCGGAAATGCTTGGGGAATTCGCGCTCGATCTGCGGCCATTTGCCGAGTTTGAACCGCGCGTCGGCGTCAAAGCCGATCAGTTGGCCCTCGCCGGCGTTGAGCGCTGCCAGCCACAGCAGGCGCGCGATCGGCTGGCGGCCACCCAGTTCGGACTCCAGCCGAGCCAGCTCCGCGGGTGTCACCGGCAGGAAATCGCTGTCGGCGATCGGGCGTTCGAGGTAGGTGATGAACGGTTTCAGCGCGTTGCCGCCGAGATAGGTGCGTGTCTGCGGATCCAGCACCAGTGCCGGTGCGTCCGCCCGCTGCAGCTTGACCGGCGGCGCGAGCACGCCCGGCTGCAGATGCTCAAACAGACTGCGTGGGCGCTGCGCGGAGGCCTCCCGGGCCGTGGCCGCAGCCGGCATCGACGGTGCGGGCGCCCTGGCGGGCTCGGCCGCCGCAGCGACTGCTGCCCTGCGCGGTGCCGCCGATGGCGTGGCGGGTGCAGGTACGGATGCAGGTGCAGGTTCTGGCGCGGATGACTGCGGTCGCGGCGCGGCAGCAGGAGCCGAAGCAGTCGCCGCCGGCTGGCCCGAGTTCAAGGACTTCAGAAGTGCTGAAAGCGCCGACTGGCTCAGCGGATGCTGCAGTTTGTGATCGGCGTCGACGCGGCTGCCGGCGGTGATGGCGATCAGCACCTTGCCCGAGCTCTGGGCCTGCATCAGCCCCATTTGCCCGTAGATCGAATCGGCATCGATGATGACGGCGTCAGATTCGGATTCGGGCGAAAGGCTGAAGCTGCTGCCTGCGGCGCGATTTGCGGCCTCGAAAAGCGCGCGGAAGCTCGCTTCCTCTGCCCGACCGAAACCGGACAGGGCGATCTTGCGGATGCTGGCCATGGTTCCCCCTGGGGTGCGGGCCAGGCATGACCGCACAGGAATAGTTCGAATCGTGATGACAACCGCGCTTCTGGCGCAGTGTCCGACGCATCAGCCGGGCAGTGTTGACGAAACCTCGCCCAGCGTCAATTCAAGCTGGGCAAGGCTTTGCGCTTGGGCAAGTGGCTGCGCAGGAACTCCATCTGGTCCGCAAGGATATTGCGGTTCGAGAGGATCAGATGTTCCACCCAGCTTGGCCGGTACGGCACCGCCAGCAGAGGCATGCGGGCTTCCTGCGGGGTTCGGCTGCCCTTCTTCAGGTTGCAGGCCAGGCAGGCGCTGACAACGTTTGTCCAGACGTCACGACCGCCGCGGGAGGTGGGCACGACGTGGTCGCGCGTCAGGTCATAGCGGTTGAAGTGGCCGCCGCAGTAGAGGCACAGATGCCGATCGCGTGAGAACAGCGATGCGTTGTTGAGCGAAGGCGAAGGGTCGATCGAATGCGGGCGTGCATGACCACGGGCGGCGACTATCGGATGCAGTTCGATAACGCTCTGAGCGCCGCTGGCGCGATTGAAACCGCCGTGCACCACGAGGCACGGATTGCCGAGCGTCCACACCACTGCGTCGCGCACGTAAAGACAGACAGCGTCCTGCCAGCTGATCCAGTCAAGAATACGGCCGTGTGCATCAAGCGAGAGAACGCGGGTTCGGTCGAGCTCCGCCAAGGGCTGTGCCGCAGGCTGCATGCTGGGGTCTCCTTCGGGTCATCGCAGGGAAAGCGGGGCCTCGCACCTGCAAGGCGACGCACTACCCGGTGAATCCGCGATGCCCTCGTTCGACCTGTTGCGGGGCGTCTGACGCACTGCCGGCCATGCGCGCTGCAACAGCCTGCGGGCGCGATCCGGTCGAGCATAGCCGGTTTTTTGTTTGCGCCATGGTGTGGCTGCTCCGCGGCGCGATCGCGCGCGGGCTAGAGCGGCTTCGCCATGCGCAGCAGCTCGATGCCGAATCCGGCGGATTCGTACAGTTCCCGCGCGCGCGAATTGCCCGGAAACACCGCCAGGGTCAGATGTCCGCAGCGATGCTCGCGAGCGAAATCCTCGGCGTAGCCGAGCAGGGCGCGGCCGAGGCCACGGCCGTCTGCGCTTTTGATCACCGCAAGATCGGAGACATGGCAGTTGAAGTGCCCGGTGAAGAAATCGGTCACGGTTTGCAGATGCAGGAAGCCGAGCCGGTCGCCGGTGTCGGCGTCTTCCGCAATGAACAGAAAAGAGCCCGGCGGCTGATGTTCCAGATGCCGGTCCAAATCGCGGCGGATGCCTTCGGAAACCACATTCTTACGGCGCCACTTGGGCAGCTCGAAATCCACCATGCGCTCGATGAGGCCGAGGATGAAGTCGTCATCCTCGGCTTCCGCGGAACGAATGAGCAGCTCGGAGTCGCCAGCCTGGATATGCATGGGGTCGGTGTGCAATCGTGCAGGAAAGGAACTGCCGTTTTACCCGCTCCCGCGCGTCCGCGAAAGAGCGCGCCCTGCCCTCAGGCAGGGCCCGGCTTCGTCAGGCCAGCGCGAACTGCTCTTCGCTCAAGCGCATCAGGCTGTCGGCGCCGGCTCGGATGCTCGACGCATGGACAAGGGTGCGCGGCAGCAGACGCTTGAAATAGAAGCGGGCGGTTTCGCGTTTGGCGGCCCGGAAATCATCACTGTGAGCGCCGGCATCGGCGGCAGCCACCGAGCGCGCCCACCAGAAGGCCAGCGCGACGTAGCCCGAGTAGAAGAGATAGTCGACCGACGCTGCGCCCAATTCTTCCGGGTTCGACTGCACGCGCTGGGCGATTTCCAGAGTGAGCTGCTGCCAATCCTGCGCGGACTGCGCCAGCGGCGCGATGAATTCGACCAGCTCAGGCTTGGCCACGTTGGCGCTGCAGAACTCAACGATCATGCCGAGGAACAGCTTGAAACCTGCGCCCTGCTGCTGAATCACCTTGCGGCCCAGCAGGTCCAGCGCCTGGATCTGGGTAGTGCCCTCATAGATGGTGGTGATGCGGGCGTCGCGCGCCAGCTGCTCCATGCCCCATTCGCGCACATAGCCGTGCCCGCCGAAGCACTGCAGCGCGTGATAGGTGCACTCGACCGAGGCCTCGGTTAACACGCCTTTGACGATCGGAGTGAGGAAGCTCAGCAGCGCATCGGCCTCGGCGCGGGCCTCCGGAGTTGCCGCCTTGTCGACCAGGTCGACCAGGCTGGCGGCGTGCAGCGCCAGCGCTCGCCCGCCTTCTGCAAACGCTTTGCAGGTCAGCAGCATGCGGCGGATGTCCGGGTGCACGATCAGCGGATCGGCCGGCTTGTCCGGGCGCTTTGGCCCCGACAGCGAGCGCGCCTGCAGGCGGTCGCGCGAGTAGGCCAGCGCGTTCTGGTACGCGCGGTCGATCAGGCCGAGGCCCTGGATGCCGACCGCCAAGCGGGCGGAGTTCATCATGATGAACATCGCGGCCAGGCCCTTGTTCGGCTGGCCGATCAGCCAGCCCTGGGCGCCATCGAAGTTCATGACGCAGGTCGAAGAGCCGTGGATGCCCATCTTGTGTTCGATCGAGCCTGCACGCAGGGCGTTACGCTCGCCGACCTGGCCGTTCTTGTCGACCTTGAATTTGGGCACGATGAACAGCGAAATGCCCTTGGTGCCGGCCGGCGCGTCAGGCAGCCGCGCGAGCACCAGATGGATGATGTTCTCGGTGAGGTCGTGCTCACCGCCGGTGATGAAGATCTTGGTGCCGGAGATCGCATGGCTGCCGTCGGTCTGAGGCTCAGCGCGGGTCTTCAGCAGGGCGAGGTCCGAGCCACAGTGCGGCTCGGTGAGACACATGGTGCCGGTCCAGCGGCCCTCGACGATCGGCTTGAGGAAGACCTCCTGCTGCCAGGGCTCACCCTGGTGCTTCAGCGCCTCGGTGGCGCCGTGTGAGAGCAGCGGATAGTTGCCCCAAGACAGGTTGGCGGCGTCGATCATTTCCTTGAAGGCGGCGCCGACCAGCTCCGGCAGGCCTTGGCCGCCAAATTGCTCCGGTGCGGTCAGCCCGCTCCAGCCGCCCTCGACGAACTGCGCGTAGGCCTCGCGGAAGCCTTTCGGCGTGCGCACGGCGCCGCTGTCCTTGTCGTGGCTGCAGCCTTCGGAGTCACCGCTCATGTTGAGCGGCGCCAGCACCTCCTCGGTGAAGCGCGCGGCCTCGTCCAGCACGGCGTCGACCAGTTCGCGGTTGACGTGTTCGGCGCCCGGCAGCTTGGCGGCGTGGGCGTCGAGATCGATCAGGTCATACAGAGCAAAACGCAGGTCTCGCAGGGGCGCGCGATAGGTGTTCATGGCGTTGGTCGTCTTGGTAGTTGAGAAAAGTCAGCGCAGCACGCCCTCAAGGCCCGGCATCGGGGTAAGCGCACTGGCGAACTCGAATTCGTCTCGACGCTTGTTGGGCTGGCTGCTGAGTACGGCGCCGGTGATCCGATAGGCCAGGCCGCGGCGGTTTTCCAGCGCTGCACTGAGCGCGCGTGCGGCCTCCGCCGAAGGCGAGAAGGTGAGGGTGACGGCTTCCGCAACTCCGGCCGGCACGCTGTCGCCAATGGCTTGGTCGAACGACCCGGCCGGCAGCCCGGCGATCTGGAGCTCACCGCTGACGCGATCAAAACGCATCGCCACCGTGCTGAAATTCTGCAGTCGCAGCTGGACCTGCCAGCGTCCGTCGGTGAGCAGCTGCACTTCCTGGATGCTGGCCGTCGGCGGAAAGATTCGCTTTTTCGGCCCGCTGGCGCAGCCGGCGAGTACGGTCAGCGCCAGTGCAAGCGCCGTCCAGCTCAGCGCGGCGCGCAGCTTTGCCCAAGCTGCGGGCGCGCGCGGATTCGACTCAACAGCGGCGGGGTGAACGACACTACTCATGATTCCGTGCTCCAGCATACGGGCGGAGGATATCAGCCCCATTCGCGGAGCCAGCGTGAGTCCGCCGGCGCGAAGCGGGCTTCAGAGGCGGGCCAGCGCCCAGTCGGAGCCGCGGACTCGCAGGACGCTGCCCTGTTCGTACCAGTCGCCGAGGACATAGCGCCGCGCGCCGTCGGCATGCTCATGCACGGCCGGCCGATGGGTGTGGCCGTGGATCATCCGACGCACGCCGTAGAGACGCAGCATCGCCTCGACGCTGTGCGGATTGGCGTCGGTGATGCCCGGGTCGATGCCAGTCTGGTGGGCCTGACTTTCAGCGCGCGCCTGCGCTGCGAACGCCTGGCGCTCGGCCACCGGACGAGCCAGAAACGCCTGACGCCACTCCGGCGAGCGGCTGCTCGCGCGGAAGCGCTGGTAGGCAATGTCGTCGGTGCAGAGCAGATCGCCGTGAAGCAGCAGGGTCGGCTCGTCGCCGAGCGACACGACGCAGGGATCTGGCAGCAGGCGCATACCGCAGGCGCGGGCGTAGGCGCTGTCCACAAGGAAATCGCGGTTGCCGCGAATGAAGCCGAGCGCGGTCCCAGCTTGCGCGCAGGCGTTGAGGCCGTGCGCGACTGCGGTGCCGAGCTCGCCCGGCGCATCGTCACCGATCCAGGCTTCGAACAGATCGCCGAGCAGGTACAGCGCTTCAGCCTGCTGGGCCTCATCGCGAAGGAAGCGCAGGAACAGCTCGGTGATCTGCGGGCGGCTCGCGTCGAGGTGCAGATCGGAAATGAAAAGAAGGCTCATGCAGCCGGCTCCCGGACGGCGCGGACCGCCGCCCGGGGCTCTGGGTCAGGGCGTCGCGGCGTCGGCTGCCGGAGCCTGCAGCAGCTCGGCGCTCTCGATCAGCACGGGCTCCAGCGGCACGTCACGCGGCAGCGGCCCCTGGCCACCGGTCGGCAGCGCGCGGATCTTGTCGACTACGTCCATGCCTTCGACCACTTTGCCAAACACCGCATAGCCCCACAGGCCGGCCTGCTCGGACACGAAGTCCAGACGCTGGTTGTCGACCACGTTGACGAAGAACTGAGCGGTGGCCGAATGCGGCTCGTTGGTGCGCGCCATGGCGACTGTGCCGCGCAGATTGGACAGGCCATTGTTGGCTTCGTTGGAGATCGCCGCGCGGGTGGGCTTGAGCTGCAGATCGGTGGTGAAGCCGCCGCCCTGAACCATGAAGCCGTCGATTACGCGGTGGAAGACGGTGCCGGCATAGAACCCGTCCTTGACGTACTGCAGGAAATTCTCGCTGGATTTCGGCGCCTTGATCGGGTCCAGCTCAATCACGATGCGGCCGAGGCTGGTGCTGATTGCGACCCGTGAGGCGGGCGCAGCGGCGGTCTCGGCGGCGGCTTCCGCAGCGGCGACCGGTGCGGCCGGGGCGCTGTCCTGGGCGAGGACAGCGAAGGGGGCAAAGGCGAGAGTCAGGGCAAGGCTGCGCAGCATGGCGGCTCCAATCGATCCCGAAATCGGGAATGCGTCTTCAAGAGTAGGGCGGCAAGCGCGCACTGCGCTCGCCGGCCCGCATTGTAGGCACGCGCGGGCCGCCGCGTACGGGCCGTCGCGTGCGGGCCTTCAAGACCACCGCGGCGGCCGGCGGTTCCCGAGGCCGCTGCTACACTCCGCGCCCGATTTCTGAAATGCCCGGCCCCGCCATGACCTGTCGCACCCGCTTTGCCCCGAGTCCCACCGGCTTCCTGCATATCGGTGGCGCGCGCACCGCGCTCTATTGCTGGCTGCAGGCGCGCCGCGAGGGTGGGCAGTTCGTACTGCGGATCGAAGACACCGACCGCGAGCGCAGCACCCAGGAGGCGGTCGACGCGATCATCGAGGGCATGCAGTGGCTGGGCCTCAACGCCGATGAAGGCCCGATCTACCAGACCCAGCGGCTGCAGCGCTATCGGCAGGTCGCTTCCGAGCTGGTGCAGGCCGGCAAGGCCTACTACGCCTACGAATCCAGAGACGAGATCGACGCCATGCGCGCGACCGCGATGGAGAAGGGCGAGAAGCCCCGCTACGACGGCCGCGCGCGCGAGCTCGGCCTGTCGCGTCGCGATGACCCCAACCGGGTGATCCGCCTGAAGAACCCGCAGGTCGGTTCGGTGGTGTTCGACGACCGCGTCAAAGGGCGCATCGAGTGGGCCAATGCCGAGCTCGACGATCTGGTGATGATCCGCTCGGACGACTACCCGACCTACAATTTTGCGGTGGTCATCGACGACCTCGACATGGGCATCACCGACGTCATTCGCGGCGACGATCATGTCAACAACACCCCGCGCCAGATCAATCTGTATGAGGCGCTGGGCGCAGCGGTGCCGCGCTTCTCGCACCTGCCGATGATCCTCGGCGCCGATGGCGCCAAGCTGAGCAAGCGCCACGGTGCGATCAGCGTGATGCAGTACCGCAACGACGGCTATCTGCCGCATGCGCTGCTCAACTACATCGTGCGGCTGGGCTGGAGCCACGGCGATCAGGAAATTTTCTCCATCGCCCAGATGATCGAACTGTTCCGCATCGACGACGTCAACCGCGCCGCTTCACGGTTTGATTTCGACAAGCTCGCCTGGCTGAATCAGCACTATCTGAAGACCGACGCGCCGGAGTCGGTGGCGCAGCACCTGCATTGGCATCTTGAACAGGCCGGCTATGACCTCGCCAGCGGGCCGAACCCGGCGGATGTGGTGGTGGCTCTGCGCGATCGGGTGAAGACCCTGAAAGACATGGCCGAGCGCGCGGCCATCTGGTATCAGCCGCTCAGCAGTTACGACGAAGCCGCGTTCGACAAGCACCTGCGTCCGGCAGAGGCCGTGCTGCGGGAGGTTCATGCGCGGCTCGTCGCGGCCGTCGAGTGGAGTCCGGCAGGCGTTCATGCCGTACTCGAGGCCAGCGCCGCCGCGCTGGAGCTGGGCATGGGCAAGGTGGCGCAGCCCCTGCGTGTGGCGATCACCGGCGGCACGGTGTCGCCCTCGATCGAGCACACCGTCTATCTGGCGGGCCGCAGCGGCGCGCTGAAGCGGCTGGAGCAGGCCCTGGCGCGGCTCGGCTGAGGGCGCATTTCCGCCGGCCGGCCGGCCGCTCAACGGCCAGTGGATTCGACGGGAGCGTCGGAGGTCCGATGCTATGCTCCCGGCATGTCGCAAACGCATCGTCACGGCGCGCAGGCCTGCAGCCACCCCGAACACCATGTCCACGACGCCGCCGCCTACCTGGCGGAGGTGGCCGACGTCTGCCGCGAACGCGGCCTGCGGCTGACCGCGCTGCGCGAGCAGGTGCTCACGCTGATCGCCGAGGCGGACAAACCCGTCAAGGCGTATGCGCTGCTGGAGCAGATGCGCGATGAGCGCGGCCCGGTCGCGCCACCCACCGTGTATCGAGCCCTGGATTTCCTGCTTGAGCACGGCTTCATCCACAAGCTGGAATCGATCAACGCCTTCATCGGCTGCCACCAGCCGAGGCAGCGGCATTCGGCGCCGTTTTTGATCTGCAAGCGCTGCCTCGCTACGGTCGAGCTTGAGGACGAGGCGGTCGCGCGCCTGCTGGAGGACCAAGCCCGCGCGCTGGGCTTCGAGCCGCACGCGCAGACGCTTGAAGTCCATGGACTGTGCGCCGACTGTGGCGTCAAGTCCGATGCAGCCGGCTGATCCTGCCGTGAAAGCCGGCGTCGCCGCTGCCGGCCTCGCCCTGCTGCTGGCCCTGCTGCTGGATTCGACCTCAGTGCAGGCGCAGACGGGGGCTCAGCCGAGCCCTGCGCGCCCGTCGGAGGAGGGGCCGTGGCCGGACCCGGTAGCGCCTGAGCCGCCGCTCGGGCTGGAAACGCTGGCCTTGCCCAATCTGAACTCCGGCGCTCGGGTCGAGTTGGAGCGTCTGCCCGCGCTGATCGAGTTCGTTGGCCCGCCGACGGTGGAGGCGCAGCAGCGACTGCAGCAGGCGCGACAGCAAATGTCGATTCTGTCCGCCGCCGACCCGGCAGACGCCGGCAGAGCTGAAGTCGACCCGGCGCGGATCGCGACTGATGCGGCCGGGGGAGAGACTGCTGCGGAACGATCGGCGCTGGCCGCCGCCGTCCTCGCCCTTCAGCTCGTCTACGACTGGCCTGGCGATGTCGACGCCGGCCCGCCTGTGGTTGAGCCTGCCGGCGACTCCGACAGCGTGCATTTCATCGGCCCGCGGATTATTCGGCCGTTTGAGCTGCTCGGCGTTTCGATCGCGCCGGGCACCCGCCAACGGCTGTTCTGGAATGCCAGCCAGACCTATGCCGGCGGCGATGTGCGCACGCCGGTCGATGTGGTGCACGGCGATCGCGAGGGCCCGGTCCTGTGCCTGACGGCGGCCATTCACGGCGATGAGCTCAACGGCGTGGAAGTGGTGAGACAGGTCATGAAGACCCTGACCGGCGAACAGTTGGCGGGCACGGTGGTGGCGGTGCCGGTGGTCAACCTGTTCGGTTTCAGCCGCAACTCCCGCTACCTACCCGACCGCCGCGATCTCAACCGTTTTTTCCCGGGCAGTCCGACCGGCAGCATTGCATCGCGCATCGCGCACAGCTTCTTCGAGCAGCTGGCGCGGCACTGCGACGCCATTGTTGACATGCATACGGGTTCGTTCGATCGCATCAATCTGCCGCAGGTGCGGGCGGATCTGCGGATCCCCCACGTGCTTGAGTTCACCCGCGGCTTTGGCGCGACGCCGGTGCTGCACAGCAGCGGCAGCCGCGGCATGCTGCGGGTGGCGGCGACCCAGGCCGGTATCCCGGCTGTCACCTTTGAGGTGGGCGGCCCGGGTGAGCTGCAGCCGCCTGAGATCGACGAGGGCGTGCGCGCACTGCTGACTCTGCTGCACAAGCTGGGCATGGTCCGCGACAGCCCGGAATGGCAGGAGCCGCAGGCGATCTTCTACGAGTCGCGCTGGGTCCGCGCCAACCGCGGCGGCATGCTCATCAGCGAGGTCAAACTGGGCGAGCGCGTGCAGCGCGGTCAACGCATCGGCATCGTGGTCGATCCGCTGGAAGACAGCGAGGCGGATGTTGTCGCCAGCGTGTCCGGCCGGGTGATCGGCATGGCCTTGAATCAGGTCGTGCTGCCGGGCTACGCGATCTATCACCTCGGCGAAGAAACCAGCGAGATTGGTGCGGTCAGCCAGGCCGCCAGCGGTGAAGCGGTACTGCCTTACGAAGAAGACGCAGGGCGTCCCGCCACCGATCTGGACGAGGCGATGGAGCCGACTGAATATCCCGCCAACGACGATTACGAGTAGCGGCCGGCAGCAGGGGCGCAGTGTTCGTCGCAGAGATCAACACGCGCCGCGTGAACCCTGTTGGCCGCTGATGCGAGCTCGTGCGAGCTGCGCTAGTCGTCGCCGAGCCGAACGAACAGGTAGCCCCGCGCGCGAATCGTCTTGATCAGCCTGGGCTGCGCGGGATCGTCGCCGATCTTCGAGCGCAGCTGCGAGACCAGCAGGTCCACCCCACGGTTCTGGCCGTCGTAGTCGATGCCGCGCAGGCCGCTGAACAGCTGCTGCCGGGACAGCACCTCACCGGCCCGCTGCAGGAACAGCCGCAGCAGCCGGAACTGCGCTTCGGTCAACTCGATCGGCTGACCCGCCACGCGCGCCTCGTGCGCACCCTCATCAATCGTGATTCCCGCCATGCTCAGCAACGTCGGCGCGCTGGGCGCCACCGGCGCGGCGTTGAGGGCGACCGCGGCGGGCGCAGGCGCCGGGCTGGGGTCGCGCCGCAGCAGGGCGCGAATGCGCGCCAGCAGCACCCGCGGTTCGACCGGTTTGCGCACGTAGTCGTCTGCCCCCAGCTCAAGCCCCAGCACTTGATCGATGCTGTCTTCCCGCGCGGTCAGCATCAGGATGCGGCCGGTATAGCGCGGCCGGATCTGCCGGCAGACGCCAAAGCCGTCTTCGCCGGGCAGCATCAGGTCGAGGATCAGCAGCGCCGGGGGCGCCTCGAGAATTCGCGCGACCGCAACCCGGCCGTTGTTGACCAGCTCGACCTCGTAGCCCTGGGAGCCCAGATATTCGTGCAGCAGGCTGCCGAGCTCGGGGTCGTCTTCCACCACCATCAGGCGGGTCGGCTGGGATGTGTTGCAGTCGGCGTTCAGCGATTCCATTCGAGGCCTATGTCAAAGCTGGTGCGGTCGTATCGGGGGCCGCCGCCGATATCGGCAAGCAGGCGTCGCAGCCGCAGCTGCACGCTCCAGCGTTCGCTGAAGTTCAGGCGATAGCGCGCCTCGGCGCTTCGATAGCGCAGCGCGGTGGCCTGGGTTGCGACGAGGCTTGGGCTGGTTTCGCCTGGATCAAACACTCGCAGCACCTGCAGTGGATCGCTGACACGTCGATAGCGGTACCAGTTGCCTTCCGCAGCCAGGCTCAGCTCGTGGCGCGCCCAGCTGCGGCCCAGGCTGATGCCGACGCGTTCGAGGTCGCGATCCTGGGCGGGGTTGCGCGCTTTTTCGTCGCGGTATTCAAGGTCAGTCGCCAGCCACGAGCGTGTGCCAAACAGCCACTGGCTGCGCAGCGTCAGCGCCCAGTGCTCGGCCTCCAGCCCGCGGAACTCCGAGCTGTCATAGCGCCTGATCGTGCGCTCCAGCCCGAGCCTCAGGCCCATCGGGTCGCGGCTCACAGCCGCGGCGAGCTCGAGTGTTCCATCGCTTAACAGTCCGCGGCCGCCGCGACGAATATGCCGCAGCGCAGGCGTCAATGAAACCCCGAGATGGGGCGTTACACGCCATTCGGCGCCGCCCCGCAGCCGTAGGTCGTCCAGATCAAAGTCACGCAAGTGCTCATGCCGGCGCAGGCTGACGTCGATATCGGCGCGGCCGTGCAGGCGACCAAAGCCTTGACCACGCAGGCGCAGGCGCCCGCCGGTTTCGATGAAGGAATCGGGGCTGCCGCCGATGCTCCCCAGGCTGGTTCCGGCGCTGCCGAGCGCCGGGCCGCCGCTGCCGAAACGGGTGTCGTAGTCGGCAAATCCGCTGACGTTGTCGTCGTGCCCTGCGGCAATGCGCAGGGCGAACCGCGCGGCGCTGCGAGAGGTCAGTCGGGTGCGAGCCTCGGTGCGCAGAGCCAGCAGATTGCCGCGCACGTTGTCCGGCAGCTCCTCGGCAAGCAATCGGTCAACTTCCAGGATGCACTCGGACATCCGGTGCAGCCGATACAGACTGAGGGCGCGCTCAGCGCGCGCGCGCAGGCGCGAAGGATGGGCTTCGAGCAGCTGATCAAGACGCGCCAGCGCGGCGTCTTCGTCGCCCTCGGCGCGCGCCAGCAGCGCCTGCTCCAGACAGTCGTCAGCGTTTTCGCAGGCAGTCGGGGTGTGTGCTCGGGCAGGCCCGCAGGCGCATGCAACCGTCAGCACGAACGCCAGCACAGCGGCCAGCAGAAGTGGCTTCGGCAGTGGGGTCAGGCCCGCTTTGGCGAGACGGTCGGCGTCACAGGCCATTATCTGGCTTGGAGGGCGGCGGCGATGCGGTGCGGCTGCTGTCCCATCCGTTCAGGTCGATCTCTTCGCGGCCGGCCGTACCCGCAATGATCTCGCCTCTGGCCGCCGCATCGATGGGCTCCGGCGAAGGCGCTCGGTCGCGCTGACCCAGCGCCAGCAGCGGGTCATGCCCCGCTCGACGCGGCGTGCGGTTCCAGATGCCCCAGTCTTCCTGCACCGGTATGGACTTGGCCGGCAGGCTGGCAGTTGAGCTCGGTATCGCGTTAGCAGCGGGCTCAGGGCTTTCCGCGGCGCGCTCTTGCGCCACAGCGGCCGGACCGGCCAGCAAAAGTGCAAGGGCAAGGGAAAACGGCGAGTAGTTCGTCATGTGCATGGCTTTTACAGTCTAGCTGTTGATGGCGAGCAGCGGCGAGCCCAGCGGCTCGCTCAGCCGCCAGGGCAGGCGCAGCTGGAAACTGGCACCGCCCAAGGCGCTGCCGGTGCATTCGATGCCGCCGCCGTGGCGTTCGGCGATCCGCCGCACGATTGCCAAGCCCAGCCCGTAGCCACCCGACGCCTTGCTGCGGCTCTGGTCCAGACGCGAGAAGGGTTCGAAGATGTGCTCGCGCTGGTCTTCCGGCACCCCGGGGCCGTCATCATCCACGTCGATGCGCAGGCCGTACGGACCTTGATGCAGCTGGATCTCGACCCGCCCGCTGGCATAGCGCAGCGCGTTGCCCAGCAGGTTCTGCAGCGCCCGCCGCAGCATGCTGCGGTCGGCTGACAGTACAGCCGGTTCGGAAGGCAGCCGCAGCGCGAGGTTGATCTCCGGCGCAAGCAGGGCCTGATCCTGTACCAGCTGCCGAAGCTCCATGCCGAGGTCGAGTGATTCGGCGCGCAGTGCGGCACCGCTTTCGTCCAGCCGCGAATAGGTGATGGCGGCGTCTATCAGGCTCTCCAGCTCATCGAGATCGCGACGGATCCCCTCCACGCGCTCCGTCTGAGCGCCGGGCTGCGGCTGCAGCAGCTCCAGCCGCAGCCGGGTTCGTGCCACCGGCGTGCGTAGATCGTGTGAGATGCCCTGGATCAGATCCTGCTGTGCCCGCAGCAGGCCGCGAATGCGGCCGGCCATCCTGCGCGCCGTCTGCGCCAGCCCGCCGATGGCGTCGGCACTTGCGGGCCCGAGGTCGCCCAACTCGAAATCGGCGGCACCAAAACGCGCCAGCGCCCGATCAATGTGCAGCAGGCGGCGCTCCAGCGTGCGGACCGTCCACAGCGCAATCGCCGAGAACGCGAGCGCCGCACCGACCACCAGACTTAAGGTCAAGGGCAGCGGCAGCGGGCCGAGGCTGGGGACTGGGCCGACGGCCAGCACATCGCCGCGGCGGCCGTAGGGAGCAAAAAAACGCGTGCTCGGCCTGCCGCCATCGCGCCATTCGGTCTGCATCACCACCTCGCCGGCGCTGATGCGCTCGCGCTGGCGCTCGTCCAGGCCGGCTTCGTTCAGGCCGAGATGCAGCAGCGGGTAGGGCAGCCGGTCGGCAATTTCCTGCAGGGCCGCGCGCTGCTGGTCGGCGGGGAAGCGGCCGATCTCGTTCAGGAGAAAAAAAGTGGTGGCGCGCCACTGCTGTTCGTTCCAGCTCTGGAACAGCAGCACCAGCTGCTCGTCGGCGCTGTTGGGCAGTGCGAGGCGGGCACGGAACTGCTGTTCGCCGATCCGATCCACCTCCAGCTCGCGCGGCGCGCGAGCGGTCGATTCCACGCGCAGCTCAGCGGTCAGCAGGCGGGCGGCGATGTCGATCCAGCGCTGGCGCTCCTCTCCCTGGTGGCGACTCACGCCCTCGGCCATGAGCCTCATGGGGGCGGAAAGCACGGCTTCGCGGTAGCGGTCGGCGCGGCTACCCTCGATCAGGCTCAAAGTGGCCAGCACGCCGCCCACGATGATCAGCATCGCGAGGATTAGCCCCAGATAGATGCGCACAAACAGGCTGGACACGGGCTCGCTGCCGCAGGGGACCGGCTGAGACGCTAGCACGCGCGCCGGCGCGCGATGCCGCCGCGTACAAAGTCGATACAAAAACCCTACATGCGGCGCGTGGCCTGCCGCAAAGCCTACGTACTGCCTACATTGCTGGAACTGAACGAAAGGCGGGCCCGTGGTCTGATGCTTGCCACGAGCGAGGGTTTCGCTCGCGGAGAAATCTGATGCGTTCGCTGGTGCCCATCGCCGTACTTTTGCTGACTGCTTCCGCGCTGATTAGCGGCCTGCGGCCGGGCGCCTCAGATGCCCGCGCGGCATCTGCACCGGGGGTCTCGCTGAGCGCTCGCGGGCTGTGGGCCGATGCGCGCGGCAATACCGTCCTGGTCACCGAGCGCGTCCTGCATGAGAGCGACAGCGGTCCGCCGTCGGTGGAGCTGAGGTTTCTGGACTCGCGCGGCAAGACGGCCTGGATTCTCCCGCTCGGCGAGGGCGCAGTGAGCGCGCTGGTGGACCATCGCGATGTGCTCTACCTCGCCCTGCTGCAAATTCCTGATGAGCCGAGCGCCGAGGCAAGAACCCAGCTGCTGGCGCTTGCGATGGACACCGGTGAGACGCGCTGGAGCCTTGAGGTCGAAGGCGAGGTGACGGACCTGCTGGTCGACGAGCTTGGCGGCGTGAGGGCGCGCAGCCTGCGGCAGTCGGATGTCGACAGCGGCAGCGAACACTTGATCAGCCTGCGCGACGGTCGCCTGCTTTGGGACGTTGCATTGAACGACTGACTTTCCGGGAGGCTTCCATGTTGATCCTTTCGTGCGCATTCCTTTTGTTGGCCGCAGCCGCCGCCTGGCTGACCAGCGTGCACCCCGCGCGCAACGTTCTGCGCCTGCGGCGGACTCTGGTTTCGTTCTTTCTGTTTCTTGGAGCCCTGAGCTTGGGCGCGCAGGCCATGTGGCCGAGTGAGTCAGGTCCGCCTGACTATGGCGTCTCCCAGAGCCGCCGCTGAGCGCATCGCTAAATTTTTTCGCGCGGCTGATCGATTGGCCCGCCGCTTTGCGAGTAGTTCAAAACAGGCGGGTCGACTGACTGACTGACTGTTAGCTGCATCCGGGCGTTTCACCCGGATTTTCGAATGGCGCGACGTATCGGCGCGTTTTTTCTTGACGACAGGAGTACATGCCGCCTGGGCAGGACGCCCGGGCGGTCGCAGGCGGCGGTTTCCCCGTCACTGCGGCGGGCCGGCTCGGGTCTGTACGCGCGTCGGCGCCGCTGTTTGCGGCGATTCAGCGGTGGCTGGGCCAGGGCGGGCCCGCCATTGCTTGTGTGCAGAAGTCGATGCGTGGCCGGCACTGCGCCGGGTTTCGCACGATTGTTTGGTCAACAGGCCCCGGCAGTGAGAGCTGCCGGGGCCTGTTGCTGTTGTCTCGGGAGTTTCTCATTCACGCGAAGCTGCGACCGAGCCGGGCGACTTGCCCAGGCGCTGACCTGAGCCGTCGTTTCCGCGGTCTCTTGTTTCAAAAATAGGCGCGCACGCCGAGCAGCAGGTTGCGCCCCGGCAGCGGTGCGTCGGCTTTCAGCACCGAGGTGTGCAGGCGGGCTTCCTGGTCACTCAGGTTGCTGCCGCGCAGGAACACCTCCCAGCCCGTCGAATCCCGGTCCCAGTGATAGACGAGGTTGGCGCCGAGCAGGGTGAAACCCTCGCTGGGCTCTTCGAGTTCCGCGATGTCGTCCTGGCGGTGGTAGCGCTGAGCATCCACGCTGGCGCGCCAGCCCTCGCGCTCCCAGTTCAGGCCGAGACCCGTCCGCGCTGGCGCAATTCTCGGCAATCGGCCGCCCGCGTCCAGCGTGGCATCCACCCGATCCGCGGAAACCCGCAGCGACCAGGCGCCGCTGGCGTTGTCGACCAGCTCCAGCGTGGTCTCCGCCTCGACGCCGCGGAAGCGGGCATCGGCCTGCGTCCACAGACGCAGGTCGAGGCCATCCTCGACTTCTCCGGTGTCGATGAGATAGAGGTAGTCATCGAAGCGGTTGTCGTACACCGCCAGCTTGCCGCTGAGTCGGCCCAGGTGCAGATGCGCCGCCAGCTCCAGCTGGTTCGCTGTCTCCCGGCCCAGCCGGTCGTCGCCGACTTCGTAGCTGCGGGTGGCGGCGTGCGGGCCATCGGAGTACAGCTCCTCGGCACCCGGCGCGCGCTGGGCACGATCGGCATTGATGCTCAGGTGCAGAGCCTCGTTGAGCCGCCAAAGCGCGCCAGCCGACGCGCTGAAATTGCTGAAGCTGCGCGCCTCGTGACCTTCGGCCTCGACCTTGACGCGGTCGGCGCGAAGGCCGAATTCAAATTTCCAGCGATCTAGATCCTTTTCTTCGATCAGGAACAGGCCGAGATCGCGAGTCAGCGAAGGCGGCACGAAGGCTTCCTCGCCCTCGGCTCTGAAGTCGCGGCGGCTGAACTGCAGTCCCGCCGCGCCGCGCCAACCGTTGAGCGGCGCGTGGACCAGGTCCGCACGGCCTTCAAAAGCCTGATTGTCGAAGCGCGTGCCGACTTCCTCGCCCTCCAGCTCGACGTGGCGATAGTTGTTGACGCCGAGGCGGACGTTCATCGACTCCACGCCGCTGAAAGGCTGCTCCAGGCCGCCCTTAAGGTCGTAGCGGGTCTGTCCGAGGTCGATGCGGACGATTTCTTCTTCGTCCTCGGATGGGTCGTCCTTGGCCGCGTTCAGCGCGTCGCCGAACTCCCTATGGGCGTGGTCGTCGTGAGAGTGCTCTTCGTGGGCGTGGCCGGGCACCCCGTAAAGGGTCTCGAAGCGGCTCACCGCCACTCCCAGATAGCCACGGCTGCCGATATAGCTGAGCCCCAGCGCGCCGCCTTGGGCCTCCACAGCGCTGTTGGGCAGCAGGCCGAAGGGGTTTTCCTCTTCTTCGTGCGCGTCCTCGCCCTCGTCATGCTCGATTTCCATGCGCGCAAAACCCGGGATCTCGTAGTCGGACAGTTCGCGCTTGAATCCGTCCACGTGCCAGGCGATCTGCCCGCGGCCGCCGTCGAGCCGAACCATGCCGGTGCGCTCGTCGGCCACGGTGCCGACGCGCAGCTCTGCCCGCCCGGATACGCCGTCCTCAGGCACGCTCGAGGGAATGCGCCCGTCCACTACATTGACCGCGCCGCCGATGGCGCCGGAGCCATACAGCAATGTCGCCGGTCCCTTCAGCACTTCGATCTGATCGGCGAGAAATGGCTCGATGCCGACCGCGTGGTCGACGCTGGTGGTGGAGGCGTCGAGGGTGGAGATGCCCTCGCTCAGCACCTGCACCCGGCCGCCCTCTTGGCCGCGGATGATCGGCCGGCCCACGCCGGCACCGAAGAATGAACTCTGCACTCCCAGCAGCTGCGACACCGTCTCGCCGAGAGTTCCAGCGCGGCGATCGTCCAGAGCTTCGCCGGCCAGCACTTCGACCGGCTGAATCAGATTCTCTGCGTTGGAGCGCAGCGGGGTCGCCGTGACGATGAGCTGGTCCAGCGCTTTCGCGCGGTCGGCGTGGTGCGCAGGCTCGGACTGAGCCCACGCGAAGCCGGGCAGCAGCAGGGCGATGGCGAACGGCAGCGGGCGGAGCGTGGCGGTCATAGGCATAAAATCCGTTATAACGTTTCGTTCTGAGGGGGGAGAAAACCCCGCTTGGACGGGGCGACGAGACGGCTGCAGAGCAGTGGGCTTGCGGCGTTCGGGGTTCGGCCCCGAAAAGCCTGAATCCGACGGCGAGATGTTATACCATCGCACTTCGCTTCGGCCTAGGCCGTTGGTCCTGCCTCCTCGGAAGTCCCCATGCCCGCCGTGCAGCGCTTTGACGAGAGTCGCCTGATCGCTCCGCCCCCCGCAATCGGCGAGGCGGAGTCCACACGGCTGTTGGTTGGAATCGATCGGCTTGGCGCCGGCGCTTCATTTTTGTGCGCGGTGCACTGCGCCAGCTGGCCGCTGCTGCTGGGCCTGCTGCCGGCGCTGGGAGTGAGCTTCCTGGGCTCCGAACTGCTGGAGCGCAGCTTTGTGGTGTTCGCCACCGCGCTCGCCCTGAGCAGCCTGATCGCCGGCTGGCGGCGCCATCGCTGCGTCAGCGCGCTGGGCGTGCTTGCTACCGGGCTCGCGCTGATCTGGTTCGGCAGCTTCGGCCCGTATCACCATGCGGTGCTGGTGCACGCGGTGTTGATGACCTGTGGCGGGCTGCTGGTGGCCGTGGCTCATCTGCGCAACCTGCAGTTGGCCCGCCGTCATGTGCACGGGCCCGCCTGCAGGCACTGAGGCCGCGGCGTTGGGCCGGCCTGCGTTGTAACCTCCCTCACTCGATGCTTTCGCAGCGCTTGCTGCGGCTCGCGGGTTCAGCGCCTGCGCGGGATCCACGCCCAGAGCATGCGGCAGGCGACCGGCGATTCGCCGCTTTCGTCAGTCAGCGTCACCGGCACCTCCAGTTCGCCTTTTGCTTCGGCCAGGATTTGCGCGATGGCGCCGGGCGTGAGCCACGCTTCGGCTCTGAGCGCACCTTTCGTGCGCCGCAGAAAGTCCACCTCCATTCGCTTGATCAGCGGCAGACGGTCGTCGGGCAGGTGCATGCCTACGCAGAAACCGCTGGCCGTTTCCGCCAGCAGCGCCATCGCCGCGGCATGCACGCCGCCAATATGGTTTTGTACCGAGCGCCGGTTGGCGATATGGATCACCACGCGCTCGGCGCTGAGTTCGGCGAAATGCAGGCGCGCGGTGCCGACCAGGGGAACCGCGCGACCGAGTACCCGATCTCTCACAAAGCCGCGCAGCAAGGTGGGCAGGCGATCGAGTTTGCTGACGGTGCGGGCAAGCTGGCTGGCGGCCATGGGAGGTTCTCTCGACGACAGGTTGGATGGAGGCGCCACACTCTACCGGGCCCATCTTCGCGCTTGCGAAGTCGCGGCGAGATGTTAGGCTACGCGGTCTTTACGAGCGGGCCCCCGCTCAGCCACGCACATTTTCAGGAGAACACCATGGGCAAGGGCGATACCCGCACCCGCAAGGGCAAGATCTACAACCACAGCTACGGCAACGCCCGCCCGCACGGCACCGCTGCCACCGTTAAGACCGTGACGCCGAAGGCGCCGGTGGTCGCGGCCAAGAAGGCTCCGGCCCGCAAGAAAGCCTAAAGCCGCTGACTGCGCCGCCCGTCGGCGCACGCGGTTTCGACGAACGCCCCGCCCTAGCAGCGGGGCGTTTGCGTTTGCGGCGCGGCATGTCAAAACCGTCGTTCCAAGCGCGCCGGATGCCATGACGAAGCTCCAGTGACGAAGCTCCAGCGAGTGGATCCGCACGCTCGCAGCCATCACGCAACCGCTGTGCGCTCTATCGAACCTCCGCGTTCCGAACACCGCGCAGCTCCTGATCCAGCGCCGCCAGCCGCTGCGGCGTGCCGACATCGACCCAGCGGCCCGGGTGCCGCAGTCCGCCAATGCGGCCTTGATCCACCGCCGCGCGCAGCAGTGGCGCCAGGCCGAAACGCGGCGGCACCTGCCGCGTTTCGGCGCTGTCGCCGATCACCTCGCGCCAGCCGTCGAGGAGGCGCGCATCGAACAGTCCAATACCGGCGTAGGTGAGGCGGAGATCCCCATCGCCGCGCAGGCGGTCGCCGCTGAGGTGGAAATCGCCGTGCGGGTGCTGCGGCGGGTTGTCGATCATCAGCAGATGGGCCAGGTCGTTTTCGCCCAGCGAGAAGCGGGTGTAATCGACGTCGCAAAACACATCGCCGTTGACCAGAAGGAAGCGCTGCGCGTCGATCAGCGGCAGGGCGTTCAGCAGGCCGCCGCCGGTTTCCAGACGTTCGCTTTCGCGGCTGTAGCGGATCGAGAGCCCGTAGCGCCTGCCGTTGCCCAGGGCCGGCTCGAAACACTCGGCGAGGTGGGCGGTATTGATGACTGCTCGGCGCACGCCGGCCTCGCGCAGTGCCAGCAGTTGCCATTCGATCAGGCGTTTCCCGCCGGCTTCTAGCAGCGGTTTTGGGGTGGTGTCGGTCAGCGGACGCATGCGTTCGCCGCGGCCGGCGGCGAGGATGAAGGCGGCTTCGATGTGGCTCATGCCGGACGCGGTTCCGCAGCTGGCGCAGGCTGCCTCGGCACGCGCAGATCAACGCCCTCCGTGAAGCGGCGCAGCAGGGCGCTGAACTCGGCCAGCTCCGGATAGCGCGCCGCTACATCAAGCACATAGCCAAGCACTCGCGGCAGATCGGCGAGGTAACCGGGCTTGCCGTCGCGGTAGTGCAGGCGACAGAAGATGCCCAGCACCTTGATATGGCGCTGTAGGCCCATCAGGTCGAAGGCGCGGATGAAACGCTCGGGCGCGTCGGCCAGGGTTCCGGCGCGGACCCGTTCGCGGCGGTAGTCCTCGGCCCAGCCGGCCACGCGCGAATCCTCCCAGCGCAGGTAGCAGTCGCGCAGCAGCGAGACCAGGTCGTAGGTGAGCGGGCCGCCCAGCGCATCCTGGAAATCGATGATGCCGGGGCCCGGCGCGCAGTCGATCAGGTTGCGGCTGTGGTAGTCGCGGTGCACGAACACCTGCGGCTGCTGCATCGCGCTGTCGAGCAGCAGCCGGAACGCCGACTCGATCGAATCCCACTGCTCGCACTCCGGGTGGACGCCCAGGTGCCGGCGCAGGAACCACTCCGGCATCAGCTCAAGCTCCATCTCGAAGCGGGCGTGTTCGTAGGCGGGTACGCGGCTGGCCGGAATCCCGCGCTGCATGCGCAGCAGGGCCTCGATCGCGCGGCCGTACAGCAGATCGGCGCTGTCTGAATCGAGCCGGTGCTGGTACAGCGCCTCGCCGAGGTGTTCGATCAGCGCGAAGCCGCGCTCGGGGTCGGCGCGTTCAACCCGCGGCACGCGCAGGCCGGCGCTGTCGAGCAGCTGACCGATGGCGAGCCAGGGCGTCAGCGGCACCTGCTCGGGCGGTGAATCCATCAGCAGCAGTTCGGGCGCGCCCTTGATCCGCAGGTAGCGACGGAAGCTGGCGTCGCTGGCGGCCGGTGCAAGTTCCAGATCGCTGCGGCCCAGCGCCCGCCGGGCCCAGACCAGCGCCGCTGCGGCGCGATCGTCGTCGGGAACGGCCGGATCGCGGGCCACCCTCAGGCCGCCATCGCCCCGGCGCCGGCCAGAGCGCGCACGTGGGCCACGCTGCAGTCGCGCAGGGCGCTCAAGCTGTAGCCGCCTTCCAGAGTCGAAACCAATCGCCCCTGCGCGTGCCGATCGGCGATCGCCATCAGCTCGCTGGTAAGCCAGGCGTAGTCGCCGGCTTCCAGGTTCAGCCCGGCCAGCGGGTCGAGCCGATGGCCGTCGAAGCCGGCCGAGATCAGCAGCAGCTGCGGCTTGAACCGGTTCAGCGCCGGCAGGCCCTCGTGGCGGTAGACCTCGCGCAGGTCCTCGCCGTCGGCGCCTTCGGCCAGCGGCAGATTGAGGATATTGCCGGCGCCCCGCTCGTCGGCGGCGCCGCTGTAGGGATACAGCGGGGCCTGGTGGCTGGACACGTACAGCACCCGCGGATCGTTCCAGAAAATGTCCTGTGTACCGTTGCCGTGGTGCACGTCGAAATCGACGATGGCAACGCGCTGCAGGCCGTGCGCCGCCAGCGCGTGGGCGGCGCCCACCGCCACCGAGTTGAACAGGCAGAAGCCCATGGCCTTGGCGCGGGTGGCGTGGTGGCCGGGCGGTCGGACCGCGCAAAAGGCACGCTGGGCCTCGCTGGCCATCACCGCATCAGTCGCCGCACAGACCGCGCCGGCGGCGTGCCGCGCGGCTTCCGACGAGTCGGCATTCATCACCGTGTCGGCGTCGATCCGCATCGTGTGCTCGATGCTGGCATCGAGAATGCTGCTCACCAGTTCCGGCGTGTGCGCGCGCAGCAGCTGCTCGCGCGTGGCGCGCGGCGCTTCCCGCCAGTTGATCGGCAGATCATCCAAGCCGTGCAGGGCCTGCAGCACGGTCGCCAGGCGCTGCGGCGATTCCGGATGCCCGGGGCCGGCGCTGTGGCGAAGACAGACGGGATGAGTGAACAGCAGCATGCGTGGGGCTTCAGCCGTTGCGGCGAGTGTGGTTCCACAGCACTTCGCCGGCGCCATCGGCGCGGGCCAGTACGCGGGCCATGACGAACAGCAGATCGGACAGGCGGTTCAGGTAGCGGATCGCCTGCGGGCGCACCGCATCGTGCCGAGCCAAGCTGACCACTTCGCGCTCGGCGCGCCGACAGACGGTGCGCGCGACGTGGCAGTGCGCAGCGGCAGCACTTCCGCCGGGCAGGATGAAATCCTTCAGCGGCGGCAGGTCGGCGTTCATGCCGTCGAGAATGCCTTCAAGCCGGTCAATGTCGGCATCCTGCATGGCCGCGTGGCCGGGGATGCACAGCTCACCGCCGAGGTCGAACAGCTGGTGCTGGATCGAGATCAGCGGCTCGCGAATGGCCTCCGGCAGGGTCTGCGCCAGCAGCACGCCGATGAAGGAGTTCAGCTCGTCCACCGTTCCGTATGCGCTGACCCGAACCGAATCCTTGGCGACGCGGCTGCCGTCGCCCAAGCCGGTGGAGCCGTCGTCGCCGGTGCGGGTGTAAATCTTCGAAAGTCGGTTGCCCATGCGCCTAGACCTCCGCCGGCTGCGCTGCGGAAGCAGCATGACGGCGGCTCAACAGGGCGTAGCCGCCGAACAGGATCAGGCTCCATACCGCGGTACCGAGCAGCTGGGCGCGAAAGAAGGGCAGGCCGGCGACGTAGCACTCTGCCAGGCCGATCGAGCAGGCCGGATGGTCGCCGAGCGGCGAGGCGATGGCCCACACGGCGAAGTTGGTGACCAGGAAAAACACCACGGCGCCGGCCAGGCCGGCTGCGCCCACACGCAGCACGCTGACCTTGCCGCGCAGCCACATGCCGAGCAGCACCGACACCGCCACGCAGCCGTAGACCACCGGCATCAGCCCGTAGAAGCCGAGAAACAGGTCGCTTATGAACAGCGCGACCAGCGGCACCGCGAACGCTGCCCAGCGGCTGGCGAAGTAGGCGCCGCCGAACAGCGCCATCGCCTCCACCGGAGTGAAGTTCCAGGCGTGCGGCAGTAGCCGCGCGGCAGCGGCGGCCAGAATAAAGCCGGCGATCAGCAGGCCGCGCAGCGGAATCGAGGATTGGGTGGGGGACATTGCAGGGCTCCAGCGAAAGCGGCCTCGACATAACGCCGAGGGGCACGCCGGCTAGGATAGCCGAACCGATCCGGCCGCTGCGCCGGCGGCTCCCCTTCTTACCCGAGTTCGACGATGTCCATCGATAGCGAAACCCAGGCCGACTCGACGCTCGACGTGCTCATTGTCGGCGGCGGCCTGGTGGGCAGCAGCCTCGCCTGTGCGCTCGACGGCAGCGCGCTCAACGTCGGCCTGGTCGAAGCCAGCGCGCCTTTGCGCGAATCGCCGCCCAGTTTCGACGAGCGCAATCTCGCCCTGAACCGGCTCAGCCTGGACGCGCTGCAGGCGCTGGGCGTGCTTGATCTGCTTGACTCTCCGCCGGTGCCGATTCGCGGCGTGCACGTCTCCAGCGCCGGTGACTTCGGCCGAGTGCGGCTGCGCGCGGCCGAGCACGGCGTCGATGCGTTTGGCGGCGTGGTGGTGGCGCGCGAGCTCGGCCAGGCCCTGCAGCTGCGGCTGCGGGCCTGCAGCGCGCTGCTGCAGTTCGCGCCGGCGCAGGTGCTGGGCGCAGAGATCGCCGGCGAGACGGTGTGCGTCACGCTCGCAGACGGCCGGCAGCTGCACGCGCGCCTGCTGGCGATCGCGGACGGCACCGATTCCAAGCTGCGCAGCGAGATGTCCCTCGGCCAGCAGCGCAAGGACTACGCGCAGACACTTTTCGTCAGCGTGGTCGAGGCCGACCGACCGCACCAGAACGTGGCCTATGAGCGCTTCACCGAGCACGGGCCGGTGGCGATGCTGCCGCTGTCCGGCCAGCGCCTGGGCAGCGTGCTGACGGTGGCAGCCGCTGACGCCGAAGCGGTCACTGCACTCGATGACGCCGGCTACCTGGAGCTGCTGCAGCAGCGCTTCGGCTGGCGGCTGGGCCGGCTGCGCCGTGCCGGCCGCCGCAGCGCCTACCCGATGCGCCTGGTCACCGCTGACGCGCTGGCCGGCCCGCGCTGCGTGGTGGTGGGCAATGCAGCGCAGACCCTGCACCCGATCGGCGCACAGGGCTTCAACCTCGGCCTGCGCGATGCGCTCACCCTCGCCGGCCTGCTGCTGGAGGACACCGGCGATGCCGGCGCGCCCGCGCGGCTGCGGCGCTACGCCGCGCTGCGCGAAGACGATCGCGCGCGCACCGTCGACTTCAGCGATGGCCTTGCCGGCGTATTCGCCCACCGCGCGTTCCCGGTGCGCCTGCTGCGCGGGGTGGGGCTGGCGGCGCTGGACCATTTTTCCGATCTCGCGCGGCCGCTGGTGCGCAGCGCGATGGGGCTTGAGCCGAACGCGACGCGGGTCGTCGCGCGGCTGCGGAGGCCGGCATGAGCCGCGCCGGCAGCGGGCTGGACGCGATCGTTGTCGGCGCGGGTATCGTCGGCTCGGCGATCGCGCTCGGGCTCGCGGCGCAGGGCCGGCGGGTCGCGCTGGTCGAGGCCAGGCCGCCGCCGCTGTGGTCGATCGATGCGCCGCGCGATTTACGCGTGTACGCCATCGCGCCCGGATCGCGCGCGCTGCTTGATCAGCTCGGCGTCTGGCGCGACATCGCTGAGGCCCGCGCCCAGCCCTATCGCGCCATGCACGTCTGGGACGCCGGTGGCGGCCGGCCGCTGCATCTCTCGGCCGATGAGGCAGGCCAGCACGACCTAGGCCACATCGTCGAAGCCGGGCTGATCCAGCGGCAGCTGTGGCAGGCGCTGCCGCGGGCGGGCGTGCAGCTGCATGCGCCGGCGCAGCTGCAGGGCTACAGCCGCGAGCCCGGCGGCGAGGGTGATCTTGCCGTGCTCGATCTCGACGCGCTCAGCCTGCGCGCGCCGCTGCTGATCGCCGCCGACGGCGCGGGCTCGCCGCTGCGCACACTCGCCGGCATCGAGTGCAGCGGCCGCGACTATGGCCAAAGCGGCCTGGTGGCCTATCTGCGCAGCCAGCAGCCGCACGCAGAGACCGCCTGGCAGCGGTTCCTGCCGAGCGGTCCGCTGGCGGTGCTGCCCTGCACCGACGGCCTGGTGTCGATTGTTTGGAGCCTGCCGACCGCCGAGGCCGAACGCCTGCGCGAGGTGCCGGCCGAGCAGTTCGAGCGCGAACTCGGCCGCGCCTTTGACGGGACTTTGGGCGAGTTCGAGCTTGTGTCCGAACGCGCGCTGTTTGCGCTCAAGCTGCAGCTGGCGAAGAGCTACCGGCAGGGCCCGCTGCTGCTGGCCGGCGATGCCGCGCATGCGGTGCATCCGCTGGCCGGGCAGGGCGTCAACCTGGGGCTGCAGGACGCCCGCGAACTGCTGGCGCTGGGAGACGATGCCAAACGGCGCGGCCTGCCGCTGCACTCGCCGGCCCTGCTCGACCGCTATGCGCGACGCCGCCGCAGCGAAAGCGCGCTGGCCGCCTACGGCTTCGATGGCCTCAATCGTCTGTTTTCGAACGATGCGCTGCTGCCGACACTGCTGCGCGGCCCGGCGCTGGGGCTGGCCGGCCTGCTGCCGCCGCTGCGCCGGCTGCTGGTGTCGCGGGCCAGCGGCTAAAACGGCTGAACGGCTGAATGGCTGAACCCCTGCAGCGGCGGGCTTGGACGCAGCCGGGTTGGCCGTGAGCAGGCTCGCCGTCTGATCGGCGACCGCCAAGGTCTGGCGTGATCTTCTGCAGACGCGGGCGCTCAGCCCTGAGCCGTCCGCCGCAGACCGTCCGCCGCAGATCTTTTGCCGCTGATCGCTCTGACCGCTGGCCCTGCTCGTGTGAGCATGAAGCTGAACGGGAGGGACGGGCCGGGCCGCCGGCTTGGGCGCCGATTCAGGTGCAGTCGCCTATTTGGGTTGAGCCGACCTCGCCCGCCGCAAAGCGGTCACACTGGCCCGGTGAGCCCACTGACTGCGCAGGAATCCGCCATGTTTTCGAACCCACTCCGAAGCCGCCGCTGGCTGCGCCAGCGCTCCACAATCGTTCTGCTGCTGGCGGTGCTGCTGCCGCTTGCGCTGGCTGCGCCGGCGCTGGCACAGCCCAACCGCGGCGCCGACTACGGTGAGGACGCCTATTTCGGCCCCGAGACCGACTACGAGCCGCAGCAAGCCGGCCTGGCCAAGGGCCATCGCGTCGAGTCCAGCGGCTGGCAGTTCTGTGCACGCGAAGGCGAACTCTGCCGAGTCAACGGCTGGGCGATCGTCCGCTACGGCGCCGACGGACGCTTTGTCTACCGTGAGGTGCGCAACACCCGCTTTGCCTGCGACAACAGCCGCTTTGGTGACCCGGCCCCGCGACGCGGCAAACAGTGTGAGCTGAGCTTCCGCGTCGGTCCCGGCTACGGCGGTCCAACCTACGGCGGCTCCGGCTATGGCGACCCCGGCTACGGCTACGACGACTCCGGCTACGGCGACCCAGGCTATGGCGGTGGCAGCAGCTGGCAGTTCTGCGCTCGCGAGGGCGAGTACTGCCGGGTCGATGGGCGCGCGCTGGTGCGCTACGGCGCCGACGGAAGCTTCACCGAGCGGGAGGTGCGCGGCGGCGGCATCCAGTGCGACAACCGCAGCTTTGGTGACCCTGCGCCGCGCACCCGCAAGTTCTGCGAAGTGAGCTTCAGCGCACCGATCGGCCGTCCTGGCCATGGCGGAGGCCCCGGCTACGAGTACGGCGACGCGGAAACCTTCACCGCCTGCGCCCGTGAAGGAGGCTACTGCGAGTTCCGCGGGATCCGGCTGGTGCGCTACGGCAGCGCCGACGCCCGCCCGATCGTGCGCGAGTTCCGCGGCGGCACGGCCTGCACCAACGCGGCGTTCGGCGGTGATCCGGCCCCGGGCAGGCGCAAGACCTGCGAGGTCGAGGATCGCTAGCCGCGGTTCAAGCGTCGAGGCGCTCTGGCGGGTAACGCCATCGCCCTGACTGTGCGGCAGCGGCTACTCGGCCGGCGCGCGGCCCTGTCGCTCAATTGGCAGCGTCAGCTGGCGCAGGTAGTCCGGGTGTCCAGCAATCGAATTGTGGCCCACGCCGGCCAGCACCCGCAGTTCGGCGACGCCCGGCGCGAAGGCCTGCAGCAGGCGCTGACTGTGCACCGGCGGAATCACCTGATCGCGCTCGGCCACCAGGATCCGCGTCGGCGCTCGCACCGCCGGGGCGTAGGCGGCGCTGTCGTAGCGATCCAGCAGCAGCCAGCGCACCGGCAGAAACGGGAACTGCCGTGAAGCCAGCGCAGCGATGCTGTCGAAGGGCGTGACCAGCAGCAGGCTCTCGACCTCGCGCCGGCTGGCCAGATACACCGCCACGCCGCTGCCGAGACTGCGCCCGATCACGCTCACCCGCGGGTGCCTGGCGGCGACGTGTGCATGCACGGCCAGCGCGTCGGAGAACAGCGCTGCCTCGGTCGGCGCGCCCTCGCTGCCGCCGTAGCCGCGGTAGTGAAGCAGATACAGCGCGTGCTGCGGAAACGCAGCGGCGAGCGCGTCCACGCTGAGCGAGACATCCTCGGCGTTGCCGCCGAAGTAAATCAGCGCCGGTGCATGGGTGCGCCCGCGCACGCTGAGCTGCAGCCTCACGTCGCCCGCCTGCAGCGACATCAGCGCAGGCCCGGCGGGCAGGGTGCGCGGCTGCGGCAGGTAGATCAGCGAGCGCTGAGTGGCGAACACCAGCCCGCATAGACCGAGGTAGCCGAAGCCCGCCAGCAGCAGCAGTCTGAGCAGACTCTTATGCAGGGCCCTGTGCATGCGCCGCACTCAGCGGCCGCGGGCCAGCGGGCGGCGCGCTTCAGGCGAGAGAAATGCGCGGCCGGAGCCGTAGGCCGAACTCACGCACACGGCAGGGCCGCCGCTGGACGCAGAGCCCGTACTCAACGCGCGGCTGACGCGTGCTGCAAGACTGACCCTCGATGCGAGGCCGATGCGCGACGTGCGGTTGACCCTCAGCGCACGGCCCAGGCGTCCATCGCGGCAGCGGCCCGCCGGCCTCACGGCTCGACGCGCTCCACCCGCAGCGGAATGTCGGTCAACTGCTGCAGCGGCAGCGGCCAGTGGCCCAACGGTTCCAGCGAGCGCATCGCCTCATCCGGCGACTTGCCGAGGTACTTCACGGCATAGGCGGCATACAGCCAGCCGGCGCGATTGCCGGTGGCACAGTGCAGCAGCACCTTGCCGGACTGCGCCTGCATCACCGCGGCAAACGCCTCCAGAGCTTCGGGCGTAAACGGAAACTCGCGGCCGTCGATCGGCTGATTCAGGTACTCAAGGCCCAGGCCCCTGACCGTCGCAGCCTCGTCAAACGGCACGCGGCTGCGATCAGCCATTTCCGCCGGCGTGCGCAGGTTGAACACCCGGTTGACGCCTTCCAGCCGCCAGGCGCTTAGATCGTCCTGGCTGGGCTGTGCGCTGACTACGATGCGGTCGAATCGGACCGCCTTGTCGCGGCTGGAGGCAAGCTCCGCCGGCGCTGCGACGGGGGGAGTGCTGGCGCAGGCGCCGAGCGTCAACAGCAGGGTCACGGCGAGTGCGGCGGTGCGGAAGAGCGGCGATGTGCGCATGGTGCGGGGGCTCCAGCCAAAGGTGTGATTTAGAACCAGGTGTGATTTAGAACCAGGTGGGATTTAGAGCAGCGTGCGATTTAGAACCATGTGCGATTTAGAACCAGAGTGTCGCGCGAGCGTCGGCGAGCGCTACGGCAGCGCTGGCCAACTGCTGGCGTCCAGCGTTTCACGATAGCCGTGCCAAGCCGCATAGGCCAGCCACGGCATGATCACTCCGAGGCCAAGAAAGGCGGTGGCGAAGCCGAACGCCGTCAGCAGCGCAATCAGCAGCGCCCACAGCGCCAGCACCGCTTTGTTGCGCAGCACTGCGTGGATGCTGGAGATGCAGGCGGTGACCATGTCGACATCGCGGTCGGCAATCATCGGCAGCGAAAACACCGACGCGGCGAAGGTCAGCGCAGCGAACACCGAGCCCACCGCCGAGCCGATCAGCAGGAACTCCAGCAGGCTGCGCAGATCGTCGGCCTGCATCGGCACAAAGGCGCTGACCATCATCCCGGCGCGCGACCACAGCAGCAGGATCACCAGCTGCGCCAGCGCAAACACTCCCGCCTGGCCCAGCACCCGCCGCGTCAGGGTGAATGAGTCAGCCAGGTTGGGCCGGCGCCCGGCGGCCAGCGCGCGGCTGACGCAGTACAGCCCGACTGCGATCAGCGGCGCGATGAACACGAAGCCCGACAGCAGCGCCGCGAGCAGAGCGAAGCGGCCCAGCGACCAGGCCAGCGCCGACACCGCCACGCTGACCGCGACGATGACCGCGCCGAACAGCAGGCTCAAGCCCGGCGCGCTGCGGAAATCCTGCCAGCCCAGGCGCAGCCAGCGCAGCGGGGCATCGAAACCGAGCTGCGCACAGGGCACGACGAAGGGGCGTTCGGCGTCCGAGTCTGGATCGGTATTCGCGCTGCCCATGGTCGCTCCCGCAGAGTGCGAAGCGGCAAGGCTAGCAGTCGGCACGTCGCGGGGCGCTCGCATCGCAGCGCGTGCAAGCGCCTACACTGCGCGGCCTCGTTTACCGCTGGAGCCGCCATGGCGCTCAAAGCCACCGTCCACCGCGCCGAGCTGCAGGTCTCCGACCTTGATCGCCACTATTACGCCACGCACGCGCTGACCCTGGCCCAGCACCCGTCGGAAACCGATGCCCGGCTGATGGTGCGGCTGCTGGTGTTTGGACTGTTTGCCGAGGAGCGGCTGGAGTTCGGTCGCGGCCTGAGCGCCGACGGCGAGCCTGACCTGTGGCTGCGCTCGCTCACCGGCGAAATCGAACACTGGGTCCAGCTTGGCCAGCCCGACGAAGCGGACATCCGCCGCGCCTGCGGCCGTGCGCGCCGGGTCACCCTGGTGGGCTACAGCGGCCGCGCGTTTCAGATCTGGTGGGAAAAAAACGCGTCGGCGCTGGCCCGCTGCAGCAACCTGCAGGTGATCGAGCTGCCGGCCGGCTGCGCCGAGCAGCTCACCGGCCTGCTGGCGCGCGGCATGCACCTGCAGTGCCTGCTGCAGGACGGCGAAGTGCAGCTGATGAGCGAAACCGCGAGCGTCGGCGTAACCCCGATCACGCTGCAGGCGGTGGCCGCGCGTGGCTGAAGCGCAGGCCTACGACGTTCTGGTGATTGGCGGCGGCGCCGCCGGTTTATTCTGCGCACTCACCGCCGGCTACCGCGGCAAACGGGTGCGGGTGATCGAGCACGCCAACCGCTGCGGCAAGAAGATCCTGATGTCCGGCGGCGGCCGCTGCAATTTCACCAATACCGGCACCCGTCCGGACAACTTCCTCTCGGCCAACCCGCACTTCTGCAAGTCGGCGCTGGCGCGCTACCGGCCTGAGCACTTCATCGCGCTGGTCGAGCGCCACGGCATCGCCTATCACGAGAAAGAACTCGGCCAGCTGTTCTGCGACGACTCCTCCAAGCAGGTCGTCAAAATGCTGCTCGACGAATGCGCCGCGGCCAGCGTCGAGGTGTCCACAAGCTGTTCGGTCGAAGAACTTCAGCACGAAGGCGAGGGTTTTCGCCTGCGCACGACGCAGGGCGTGATGACCGCGCCGAAGCTGGTGGTCGCCACTGGCGGCCTTTCCATCCCCAGCATGGGCGCCAGCGGCTTTGGCTATGCGCTGGCCAAGCAGTTCGGCCACAGCCTGCTGCCGACCCGCGCCGGGCTGGTGCCGCTGACCCAGAGCGGCACCCACGCCGAGCGCATGCAGGAACTCGCCGGGGTGGCCCTGCCGGTGACCGTGGTGGCCGGCAAGCAGAGTTTCAGCAACGCGATGCTGATCACCCACCGCGGCCTCAGCGGCCCGGCGATTTTGCAGATCTCTTCTTACTGGCAGGCCGGCGAGGCGCTGACGCTGGACCTGCTGCCCGGCGAGGACGCCCCGGCCCGCCTGCAGGCGCTGCGCGACGAGCGCCCGGCCGCCGAGCTGCGCAACGTGCTGGGCGAGCTGCTGCCCAAACGGCTGGCCGTGCGCCTCTGCGAATACGCGTTCGAAAGCCGCCCGATGCGCCAGTTCAGCGCGAAGGAGCTGCAGCAGATCGGCGCCGCGCTGAACCACTGGCCGCTGGTGGCGAGCGGCACCGAGGGCTACCGCACCGCTGAAGTCACTCTCGGCGGCGTCGACACGCGCGAGGTCTCGTCGAGCACGATGGAGTCGAGCCGCTGCCCGGGCCTGTACTTCATCGGTGAGGTGCTGGATGTCACCGGCTGGTTGGGCGGCTACAACTTCCAGTGGGCCTGGGCGTCGGGCTTCGCGGCCGGGCAGGCGGTGTGAGCGTGCGCAGGCGGCGAGCAGCGCGCGCGCACTCAGGCGACAGCCGCTGCGGGCGCTGGCGCTGGCGCTGGCGCTTCGCCCAGAATCGATGCGCTGATTTTCGCGCTGACTCGCGCTGCTCCGCCGATTGATCGGCCCGTGAAAATGTCGCGCGACTCAGCCCGCTGATTCAGACGATTCGGTCCGCGCGTCGGCATCTATCAGCGGCAGCACATAGCCCCACGCCGCCGACAGGCCGCGCACCAGCAGCCATTCGTCATCGCCGATGCGGCCGTCATAGCGGGCAATCGACTGCAGCGCGTCCAGCAGCTGGCGCTGCGCGATGGGCTGCAGCTGGCCGAGGCGTTCGATCACGGTGTCGAACAGATCGACCTCGGACGCGGGCAGGGCGTCATCGGGGTCCAGCCACAGCGCCTGTTCCTGTTGACGCAGCAGCTTCAGCGCCGCCGCGTCACTGCTGCCGCTGCGGCGGATCGCCCACAGCAGCAGCTGGCGGATTTCGTGGGCACGCTGCTGCAGGCTGTGCTGGCCGGGCCGCCGCGCGGCGGCTTCGGTCTGCCGCAGCAGTGATTCCAGACAGCTCCACTGCGCCCATTCCAGCAGCTCGATGTGGCCGTCGCTGAACACCTGGCGCTGGGCAGCGCGCAGCAGCTGCTCGCGCTGGTTCGCCGGTTCATGCGTCAGCACCGCCGCACAGGTTTCAAGCAGGGCGATGCGCTGGCGCGGCGACCGCTGCCCTACCGCAGCGACCAGCTCGCCGGCACTCAGCCCGGCGGTTGCGCACAGCGCAGCGTTTGCCTGCAGGCGCTGCTGCAGGCCCGGCTCGTTGAGCGGCGTCTCGAACAGCGCCAGCAGAAGCGCGCAGGCGGTGTCGGGCGTCAGCGGCTGCGGCAGATCGAGCGCGGCGTCGGCCTCGATTGCCGCCAGGCCGCCAGTGAACGCCTGCCAGCCGGGGTGCTGCGGAGTCACCACCAGGCCCAGCCGCGCCGCATCGGGGTCGACCCAGGCCGCGGGCGCTTCGTGTGCGCGCCGTTTGGGCGCCTTGCGCAGGGCGTCAAGGTCGATGCCGTCGGCAAACCGACGCATGCGGCGCGCCGCGTCCGGGTGGCTTTCGAGGAACATCCGCGCACTCCAGCCCGAGGGCGCGAAGCACAGGTGGCTGAGCTCCTCGCTGAAAGGAATGCCCATCCGGCTGAGGCTGTAATTGTCCGGCATCTTCAGCAGCAGGCTGAGCAGGGGCTCGCGGCCGCGGGTCAGTTCGACCACCGCCGCATCGGCCTTGAACATTCCGCGCCGCAGCGCAGCCGCCTGCAGCACGGTGGCGAACACGTAGCCCAGCCCGCTGACCAGCGCGCCCAGCAGGGCCGGCGCGCCGAACAGCAGGGCGAAATGGCTGCCGTCGACGGCCGCACCGTGGCGGGTGTAGCCGATCGGAATGCGGCCAGCCGCGTTCTTCAGCCAGCGGAACGCGCGCACGCACAGGGCAAACGGCGCCAGCAGCGCGTGCTGCAGGCCGAGCAGGGAGGTGTCGAGCGCGCTTTCGCCGGTGCGGATGCGGCCGATGCACCAGGCCACCAGCGCCTGCAGCTCATCGCGCTGCAGGTGAACAAAGCTGCCGGCGCTGATCAACACCACCGAATCGGCGGAACTGCGGCCGATTGCCAGCCCGTTGACCGAGCTGACGTCCTCCAGCACGTAGATGTCCGGCGTCGGAATGCACGCGCTGACGGCCATCTCTGCGCTGATGTTCAGCAGCTGGGAGCGCTCCAGGTTGCGGCCCTGCAGCGGCTGGCCGCCGAGTTTGGTCGCCAGCTGCGCACCCGACAGCCGCGTCAGCGGATGTCGCCACAGGCTCAGCGCGATCACGATCGCCAGCGCGAGCAGGCTGAGCGCGAATACGCCGATCAGCACGGGAAGGCTGGGGGTGAACAGCTGCACCAGCAGCACCGCCAGGGTCGCCACGCTGAGCTGGGTGGCGACGATCGCCAGCACATAGCTGAGGCGCCACAGCCGGCGGTTGCGCGCCTCGCGGCGCTGAACATCGAAGAACTTCATGCAGGCCCTGCGTGGGTGGGGTGGCAGCTGCGGCCCGGTGCACGGGCCGTTTGATCGTGCTGCTCAGCCAAGTGTGCGCGCGGGCCGCGACGTCACGCGCTCAGCTGTTCGCTGTCGGCGCCCGCAAATCGGCTCAGACGCGCGTGCTGGCCGCGGGGTGCCGCCGATACCACACCATCTGCCCGAGGTTGATCAGGTTCACGCCCAGGGTCAGCACGTTGGCAACGATGATCGGCAGGTTGTTGATCGCCAGCCCGTACACCAGCCACAGGATGACCCCGGCCGTAAACACGCTGAACGACAGCAGCGACAGGTCGCCGGCCGAGCGGCGTCGGTGGTTGCGGACAATCTGCGGGATAAAGGCGATGGTGGTGCAGGCGGCGGCGCCGAGGCCGACCAGGGTCAGGGTGTCCAAAGTGATTCTCGATCGATGACGTGGTGGGGTTCGGTTAGGCGGAGTCGCTTGTGCAGCATCAGCCAAGCAGCCGCTCGCAGGCGTGCGGCCAGTTATCGATACGCTCGCAGCCCTGCTCCAGCAGGTTGTGCGGCGCGCTGAACAGCAGGCCGCGGCCGCTGAAGCCGACAAAGTTGCGGCTGTGGTCGTCGATCAGGTAGTCGGCGTGGATCACCGACTTGTCGCCGCAGTAGACGAAGTTGCGCCACGGCACAAAGGCGAAATGCCGGTGCAGCCAGTCGTACTTCGGCACAAACGAGTTCGGATATTCCATGGCTGCGGTGGCGAAGAAAATCTCGTAGCGCTCGGCCAGCGCGCGCACCGCAGCCACGCTGCCCGCGATCACATCGAGATTGTGAAAGAACTCAGGCCGGCGCGGGAACGCGCGCACCGCGTCGCGATGCTCGGCCGGCACCGCCTCGAACAGATGCCGCCCGCGCAGGGCTTCGCGCTCGATACGCGCGCCGAACTCGCGTTCGTAGAGCTCAATAAAGCGGCCCAGCGAATCGGCGACCACTTCATCCATGTCGATGGCGATGCGCTGCTTCAAAGGCGCAGCTACCACTCCGTGCGGCCGGGGATCAGCTGCTTCAGCTCGGTGTCGGTCAGGTTGCGCCACTGGCCCACTTTCAGCGCGCCGAGCTTGATGTTGTCGATGCGCACCCGTCGCAGCTGCTTGACCCGATAGCCGAACTCCGCCGCCATCAGCCGAATCTGCCGGTTCAGGCCCTGGGTCAGGGTGATGCGGAAACCGAACTTGGCCAGCCTTGAGGTGCGGCACGGCAGGGTCAGCTCGCCGCGGATACGCACGCCGCGCGCCATGCCCTGCAAAAACTCCGGCGTCACCACGCTGTTGACGCCGACCATGTATTCCTTCTCGTGGCGGTTCTCCGCGCGCAGGATCTCGTTGACGATGTCGCCGTTGCTGGTCAGCAGGATCAAACCCTCGCTGTCCTTGTCGAGCCGGCCGATCGGAAAGATGCGCTGCTCATGGCCCACAAACTTGACGATGTTGCCGCCAACCTCGGCATCGGTGGTGCAGGTGATGCCGATCGGCTTGTTGAGCGCGATGTAGACGTGCTTGCGGCCGCGCTTTTCCTCGCGCTTGGGCAGCGGCCGGCCATCCAGCAGCACTTCCTCGCCTTCCTCCACTTCGGTGCCGATGCCGCCGCGCCGGCCGCTGACCGTGATGCGCCCGGCGGCAATCAGCCGATCCGCCTCGCGGCGCGAGCAGTAGCCGGTGTCGGCGATGTGTTTGTTCAAACGCATGAGGCAGGCGGCCCAGACCGCGACAACGACAAAGGGCGGCCATGATCGCAGGTGGGCGGCGGGTTGGCGATGGCGAGGGCTTTGCGCACCGCGCCAGCCCTTCAGTTTCAGGCGCGCCGGTCGAGCGGGCTGAGTACCGCCGAGCCGCCGCGATTCAGCACGTGCGTATAGATCTGAGTCGTGGCGACATCGCTGTGGCCCAGCAGCTCCTGCACGGTGCGGATGTCGTAGCCGTCTTCGATCAGGTGGGTGGCGAAACTGTGGCGGAACGTGTGGCAGCTGGCGTGCTTTTCAACTCCTGCACGGCCGACCGCCGCTCGCACCGCCTTCTGAACGCCGGACTCGTCCAGATGATGGCGACCGCGATGGCCGCTGCGCGGATCAGCGGAGATGCGCGCGGCGGGGAATACAAACTGCCAGCGCCACTCCGCCGAGGCCTGTGGACTCTTGCGGGCATAGGCACCCGGCATCAGCGTCCGCCCGCCTGCTGAGTCCAGATCGCGCTCGTGCAGCAGGCGCACGCTCTCCAGATGCACGCGCAGCGGCTCAACCAGGGTCGGTGCCAGCATCGTTCGCCGGTCCTTGCCGCCTTTGCCGTGCCGCACCGTGATTTCGCAGCGGGCGAGATCGAGATCAAGCACCCGCAGCCGCAGTGCTTCCAGGAGGCGCAGGCCGCTGCCATAGAGCAGCGACGCGACCAACGCAGAAGTGCCACGCAGCTCAGTCAGCACCCGCCGCACTTCCTCCCGCGACATCACCACCGGCAAGCGCTCGGGTCGCTTGGCGCGCCGGATGTTATCCATCCACGGCAGTTCCACTCCCAGCACCTGCCGGTACAGGAAAAGCAGGGCCGCCAGCGCCTGATTCTGGGTGGACGCCGCCACCTGGTCGCGGCTGGCCAGAAGCGTCAGGAAGGCCTCCACCTCGGCGGCCCCCATCTCGCGCGGGTGACGCTTGCCGTTCTCGAGGATGAAACGCCGGATCCACCCGCAATAGGTATCCTCCGTACGCCGCGCCAACCCCAGGCGCCGGATACGCTCACGCACCTGATCCATCAGCCGCGGCTTAGCGCTTGCCGAGGCCCCAACCGAATGCGACGATTCCATGCCCTCACCCCCGCCCCGCCAGCTCGAAAGGCGGACAGATTAGGCGGACGGGTTAGGCGGAACAGTCGGGGAAAGTCGTTGATTCAAGTAGGAGTTTTCTCAGGCCCGCCGCGAACCAGCAAGATTGGGCGGCAGATTTATCCCGGACAGTTTCCGTCCAATAGTAGTTAGGCGCCACTACGATTATGAACGCAATCTGGGGACCAATCTCGGCAAGTGAATGGCGCAATACGCCTTGCATCGTCGGTCGCCCGGCCAATGAAGCAGACGTAGTTGCTGGCTCTGCCGTCTTTTACGCACCAGGCAATTCCGCCGCAGCTCCAATAGATTTGCCCTGCTGCGCAATCCAGTCGCTTGAGGACGGCTCAGAGCAACCCGTCGTAATTGTCCAGGCAGAGCTCGCACCTCACGGCACCGTCCTAGGGGTGCGCCCGCTGTCCGGTGGCAACGGGATCTGTATGGCCACAGAAGTTCGGTTGCTTTCTGCCGGGTTCTAGTCGTAGGGTGGCGCCTAACAATTCATTCAAGCCGAACCCGCTTCGCGGGTCGGCTTAATTCAGGCGTTAGGCCTCAATGCCACAGATCGCGCAGCCATCCGTCCAATCTTTGCTGATCGAGATGCAGTTCAATGGGCAACCCTTGTCCACGGGAACAGCATTCATTGTTCAAGCCCCAAGCGGGCCTCACCTAATTACCAACAGACACAATGTCACTGGGCGGCGCCAAGACAATGGAGCCCCTTTGTCGCCTACTGGTGGCATCCCCAATCACATCGCCGTTGTCCACAATCGCAACGGCAACTTAGGCCAATGGATCCCGCGCGTTGAGCCGCTTTATGTCGGGGACAACCCTAGATGGCGAGAACATCCGACTCTTGGCCCAAATGCAGATTTTGTTGCTCTGCCATTGACCCAACTCAATGACATTGGTCTGTACCCCTATGACACCGCCAACACTGGTCCGGACATAATGGTTGGTCCCGCGGATACCGTGAGCGTTATTGGCTTTCCCTTTGGTATGACTGCCGGCGGTGCTTTCGGAGTGTGGGCCACTGGATTTCTTGCCTCAGAGCCAGAAATTGACTTCAATGACCTCCCCGTTCTGCTTATTGACTGCCGGAGTCGCCAAGGTCAATCGGGGTCTCCTGTCATTGCTTACCGCAGTGCTGGCGGCGTTGCGATGAAGAATGGAGATCAAGCCATGTTTGCTGGACCTGTCTGGAGATTTATTGGCATCTACAGTGGGCGCATCAATCAAGAGTCGGATTTGGGCATTGTATGGAAGGCCTCGGCTATCAATGAGTTGGTAGTCTCCCTTTGAGGCCTAACAATTCATTCAAGCCGAAGCCGCTTCGCGGCTCGGCTTAATTCAGGCGTTAGACCCTACCCGGGAATTATGGCTATCGAAATAACAAACATCGTCACGTTTCTCTCGGCTGTCGAAGAACTCGGTGACCGGCAGATGTTCCGTGGCCAAGGGGACATCGCTTGGCCTGTCATACCGACGCTGGCAAGACGGCACGCCGATTTAGCCGACTGCGGCTGGCACTTTGATCAGTGGGGTGAGGTTGAGGAACACTTGCTAGACGAGTTCAAGAGACTTAGTGCCCCTTGGCTAAATTTCGCACCGCAAGACAGGTTCGAGTGGCTGGTTATTGCACAGCATCATGGCCTTTCAACTGTGCTTCTGGACATGACGTCCAACCCACTTAAGGCGCTGTTTTTTTCCGTAGAGAACCCGGACCACGATCCAGTCGACGGCGTCGTATACGGTTTTGATCCGCCTTTCGGCTGGTACACGTCCACCGCCAACATCAAGGTGGACGAAGATCTGACGTGCTTCTACGCAAAGCACATTAACCCGCGGATCGTCAGCCAAGAGGCCTGTTTTATCGCATTCAAGAACCCTACGAAGCTGAGCCCGTTTGCACCGTTAACCGCCTTCGATGAAGGTAGCGATGACCCCAATGGCTGGCTTGATGAGATACGAATTCCCCAGAAATCGAAACCGAAGCTCAGGCGGGAATTGGCAAAAATGGGCATAACGCATCAAACGATGTTCCCTGGCCTTGATGGCATTGCAACAACAATTCGGCGCTCACTTCAATGGAAGTAGGGTCTAACAATTCATTCAAGCCGAACTTGCTTCGTTACAGCAAAAGCGCGGGATGAAAAGCCTGCCACGCTTTTGCCTCCACTACGCAAGTCGGCTTAATTCAGGCGTTAGGCTTCAAAACTCACAAACGGTGACATGACGTGGACATTGACAGGAAGTTTGAGGAGATCGTGTCAACTAGCGGTAACGCCTTCCATGCGCGCGTTGCGAGTTGGTTGAAGGCTGACGGGTGGAGCGTGATAGTAAGTCCGTATTACATAGACCAAGGCCAAGGGAAGGCCAGAGAAATTGACATAATCGCCGAGAAGGTTTGTAACAGGCGAGATAGTCAGCGACATAACACAATAATTGTTGTCGTAAGGATATACGTAGAGTGCAAGTTTGTACTGGTTCCTTCGGTCTTCTGGTTCGCGGACCGAGATCAAAAACTGGCGGAAGAGTTGGTTTGCGGTAGCGGCCCGTTCCGAATGGATAACTTAAGAACTCTGGAGCATCACTACCTCGCAAGTTCGAAGAGTGTCGCTAAAGTGTTTGCTTCCTCTACAGCGAGAGAGGTGGATAACGAACCATTTTACAAGGCTTTAAACCAGGTACTAAGCGCAAGAGTTTCAATGGGCAAAATGGACCCTTTCGTTCAGGGACTTCCGGAACGCTCGAGTTTTCAACTTAGACGGTTGGAATTTCCGGTTGTCGTATTCGATTCAATAAAGAAGTTGCGAAAAGTTCAGTTCTTCGGGGCGTCAGAACTTGAACCAATTTCAGGAAACTTTCAGCTAGAGGTCCGCTACGCTTACAACCGATCGAACGGAACGAGTGAAAGCGAATACTTATTAGTAGATTTCGTCGACTACGACAAGCTTCGATCATTCTGCAGGTTGCTAGAAATCGACGCGGAAGTTGCGGGTCATCTGGCGTGAAGCCTAACTAGATGTTCAAGCCGACCGCCGTCCCACAAGTTCGCTCCTACCAACGTCGTCGCGCGGCGGCGGCTTAACATGGCGTTAGACCGCATTGGAGATTTCATGAAGTCATTGCTCAACTGGGCTGCCGCCGCAGCTTCACTCATCGGTCTATTCTTCACCCTACGACCAGCGGCCGCATCTCTGACACCTTGGCAGATCCTATTCGTTCTTCTTGTGATACTTGTTTTCGGAACTGCAGCAATTCTCGATATGCGCGAAGAGCGCAAAAAAACCGCAAAGACCTACCCGACAGAGAAGTCGATCAACGATTATATGTTCTCCATGCTCCAAAAAAGCGGACGCTGTGAAATTTGCTCACGGGACGCAAGTTGGGTTTCGGATAGACGAATATATGCACTTCTGCAGGACAAGGCGGAACGCAAGGAACTCACCTTTCTAGTCCAAAAATGCACTAAGGAACTTGCAGCCCTGAGAGAACTTGGGGCAGAAGTGATTGAATACGGGATACTTGGATTTGATCCAATGGCACGATTCACAATCGTAAACTCTGGAAACAGCGCGTCCTCCTACGTTGCAGTAGGTCGCAAAAAACCAAACGAACCGCATATAATTGAGGAGATGGACTCATCTCATCCTACACACACAATGGCTCGTGACCTTATTAGGTCCGTAAGGGCAGCAAATGATAACTATAAGAAAAAGTAAGAACCCGGCCAGTCTTGCGCGCGAATGGGATTTAATTGCGGCTCTGCGTGATAAGCAGATTGTTTCAGGAAAGGATCACAGCGCAAACTCTGTTCTCGCGCCTGCAATACTCGAGAACCTGAAGCCAGTCCGGACTTTAATAGATATTGGCTGCGGCACAGGCTGGCTCACAGAACGTGCGTCCAAATATGCAGATCGAGTAGTTGGTGTTGATCCGAGCACGGAATCAATAGCAATTGCAAACGCCAAACATCCAGGAGCAGCTATCACCTATCATGCTGAGAGAATCGAATGCTTTGCTAAGAGGCGTCAAACATTTGACGCGGCTATCTCTAATATGTCGGCGAGTAGCGCCCCGGATCTCAGCGCGTTTTTTACCTCATCGCGCGCGGTCTTGAAGAAACATTCATCCTTTATTTTTACCATTCCTCATCCATGTTTTTGGCCCTTGTATTGGGGCTATGCTTCGCACCCGAGCTTTAATTACACAAAATCATGCGCAGTCGAAGGAAATTTCAAGATCCAGAAAGAGGTAAGTAATTTTTTAACCACCCACTTTCACCATCCACTAGAGCAGTACCTGACCACTCTTGCTGAGACCAGCTTTCAAGTCGAAGCATTGCATGAGCTTATCGGTAGAGGGTTCCAGCTACCTCGATTTATGCTCATTAAATCGCGTGCGGTCTAACTATTCGTTCAAGCCGACACCGCTTCGTAGTTTCAGCTTTGCGCCTGCGCTACGCTAGCGCAAAGCTTTCGCCACTGCGCGGCGCGGCTTAACTCAGGTGTTAGCTGCCATGGGCGAGAATTCCGTAACCGTATCTGAAAGCCTTATTTCATTCGGCCCCTCGCATTTCCTGCGAGGAGTGGTCATCCCGCTCGCCGAGGACGTTGAGCGCATTGCCAAGGATCACCCCGTCGAGGGCGACGACGCAGAGTGGAGCCCTGGACTATCTGGTAATCCTCAGGCTGGCTTTACCCTCTTGTCAGGCGTCGTCTGTGTGGTTGCCTTCATTGGCTCTTGGGCCGCAAAAAAAGCGCTCGATGAGTTGTACACGCACAAGATTGGCCCATTGCTAAGAAATGCATTGAGCGCTTACTTCCACTCGCATGCCACCGGCAAAAAGTACGCGGTTTCGCTACTGGTAAAAAACTCATCGGCTCGCACTTCGATCGTCATTGCAGCGATTGGTAGTTCTATCGAGGAGATTGAGCGATCCGAGAGCCTGATCAGTTCGGTCCTCGCTTCAGCGCTGCAAAGAGCAAGTCAATCCGGGGGCGCAAGCCAAGTTCACCTGTACACCGTCGAGGACGGGCGCTCCAATATTGATCCACTGGTCTTTGCCGACATTTCCGGGGTAATGGGCCACCTGAGCAGCATGTCCTCCGCCAAGCACCCAAAGTTGCTGGCCAAAGGCAGCTAACAATTCATTCAAGCCGAACCCGCTTCGTCGCTTCGTTCAAATGTGTTGTTGTTCCATTGCTTCCACGCACCGGCCGGCTCGTTGCGGGTCGGCTTAATTCAGGCGTTAGCCCCCCAGGAGAGATGCATGTCGCCCTTCTCAGATATGACTAAGGACAAGGTGTTTATCGTCAAGGGTAACGGAGAGCGGGTGGGGCCCTACAACTCGGTGCTTTCTCCAAACAGCTGCACCATCTTTGACAAGACACTGGACGTAGATCACGGCGATACTATTGCTAGACCTCTTCCAAATGGCAAAGAGGAGCATTACACCGTTCTTCGCGCTGACTTCAGAGAGGACTTTGGTAGCATTCCTGGCGGGTATGACTTAAAGCTCGAAAAGGAACAACAGATTCACAAGACACCTTCAAACGTCGTAAACAACGTCAGCATCAGTCACTCAACAGGCTTTCAAGTTGGCGATCACAACGTACAGAACATTCAAAACGCATTTGTCGCACTTGAGAGAGCGATCGACGAACAAGATGCTTCTCATGAGTCCAAGTCAGATGCCAAAGCCAAACTCAAGGCTCTGTGGCAGCACCCGTTGGTGGTCGCAGTGCTTGGCGGTGCTGCAGGTGGCATGGCTGGTTAGGGCTAACAATTCATTCAAGCCGAACCCGCTTCGCGGGTCGGCTTAATTCAGGTGTTAGCTCCCAATGAAAAATTCTTGGAGTGCGGAAACAGAAAGCGAGCTGCCCGCGCTCACTCGCGCAATCCACCTTAATGTGCCGGGACGGGCCGTGCGGCTAACCAAAGACCACACAGAGAGTTACTGTGTCGCTCGCCTGCTTGCAAGGTTACCCGCGGGTCGCATGCAGTTCCCGCTTCAACTACTGCACTCAGACAAACCTGATTTCGTTCTTTCAGTGGCCGGTGCGGAGACCGTTATCGAGCACACCGAAGTTGTGCCCGAAAATGTCGCCCATGCCAACTTCTTGAGGGAGAAGGGGCACGGCCCTGAAATGTATTTTATCCCTCACGCCTCGCCTGGGGAGCCGAATAAGAGCGGCGCCGAGATTATTCAAGAGATTAAGGCAGATGAAATGGGGGGCGGGTTGGCGATGGTGGCGGCCGTGACCAGTCGGGAGGCCCTCAGTTTCAGGTGCGCCGGTCGAGCGGGCTGAGTACCGCCGAGCCACCACGATTCAGCACATGGGTGTAGATCTGCGTGGTCGCCACATCGCTGTGGCCCAGCAGTTCCTGCACCGTCCGGATGTCGTAGCCGCTCTCCAGCAAGTGGGTCGCAAAGCAGTGCCGCAGCGTGTGCGCGGTCACCGGCTTGTCGATGCCGGCTTGGTGACGCGCACGCCGCAGCGCGCGGGCCAGCATCGAATCATCGAGGTGGTGGCGCCGCATCACGCCGTCCAGCGGATCGCGCGAGCACTGCACCGATGCGAAAACGAACTGCCAGCCGAACTCGGAGGCCGCGTCGGCGTATTTGCGCGCCAGTGCATGAGGCAAACGGGCCCGACCGCGGCCGGCCGCAAGGTCAACGCCATGCAGCACCCGCGCCCGCTCGACCTCGGCTTTCAAGCCGGGCACCGGACTTTGTGGCAGCACGGTCCGCCGATGCTTGCCGCCCTTGCCTTCGCGGACGGTGATCTCGCTGCGCGCGAAATCCAGATCCTTGACCCGTAGGCGCAAGCCCTCCATCAAGCGCATGCCGGTTCCGTACAGCAAGCGCGCGACCAGCCCGGCGCGCCCGTCCAGGCAGGCCAGCAATACCTGCACTTCGGACACCGAGAGCACCACCGGCAGCCGCCGAGGCTTGCGCGCACGGACTACCCCATCCAGCCAGGGCAGTTCGACCAGCAGCACATGCCGATACAAAAACAACAAGGCCGCCAGCGCCTGATTCTGCGTGCTCACGGCCACTTGGCCCTGCACCGCCAGCGCGGAGAGAAAGACCTACACCTCCGCTCCGCCCATCTCACACGGATGGCGCTTGCCGTGAAACAGCATGAACCGACGAATCCAGCCGAGATAGACCTTCTCAGTGGTATAGCTGTGGTGCTTAAGCCACAGCACCCGGCGCACCTCGTCCATCAGCCGCGGCGCAGGCGCTGCGCCGGGGCTGGCATATACCGCGGAATCGGGGGTATAAGTCATAAGTGCTCGGATCCGGGGTGAGTTATCCCTGAGCCTGGCCCATGTCCGGACGCTCGAAAGTCGGAAAAGTGCTTGAATCTGCGTGAGACAAATCTGATTGACACCGCGGCCAAGAAGTTGAACACTCCGGCTTATCGCCCGGATCCGGGGCATAAATACAAGTTAGGCAATACAAGAGGAATTTATGTCTTCCAGAATCTATACGGTTTCACTGAAAGACTCACAAGTCAAAGTAACCGACGCGCAGTTATCTGAGTTTGCAGCAATGTATAGCGTCTCAAATGAAATCAGAAGCCGAATAAGCGAATTGCTTTGGCTCGATTTGTATATTTTTGACCTAGAGTTTGGTATCAGCCGAGATGATGTGCTTCGCGAGATAAAAAATTTGGAGAGTGGCAAAACTCACCCACAAACCAAACCAGCATCACAATTTTCGCGTAAGCCGCTAAAAGGCCTTTGGCACAAGCACTTTTTTTCTGCGCATTTCGTGCCGCACAACATATCCAATGCTTTAAAAGGTGGGGTTCTTGAGAAGCTAGTAAACGAGGTGCTAGACCCCAGCAAGTCGCCGATCATTACGAAAGAAATGATCAGCGAGCTTTCATACAGAGTTGTTCATGAGCCTATCGAGGGTCGAGCGAACGACAATAAGCTTACTGGGGAATGGGTAGTCTTTGCCAAGTACAATCAAAAAAACTACTATCTTTGCTGTAACACACACAATGCTGGCGACCAGATGATCTTTGACAGAATAGAAAGTAACTGCATTAAAGATTTTCCTTTCTTATCGGTTTCGCTTGCATCAGCAAATGCCTAACCCGGCATTCGAGCGGGACTGCCGCAAAAGCGCGGCAGCCCCTCAATTTTACGTTAGGCCTAATGAGCGCAATCCTACCCGAGCCCACCCTCGAAGACCTTCGGAGCGCTGCATCGGCGCTTCAGTCAAGCCTCCCAGCTTCAGTTCACGCAGGAGGGTTGACTGTGAAGTCAAAGCTCCCGTTCAAGGTCGTCGCGTTGAGGGAAGTGATCATTCATCGCATGGCGGCGCTTGCGACGAGCGCGGTTCTCCTACTCGACGCCAATCAACCGCTCTCCGCCGCAATCCTTGCCCGAGCTGCGCTTGAAACTACGGCGCTTCTGCACGGCCTCTCGCAGGCGCTGGAGAGGTTCCTCGTGACCAAGGACGCAGTGGTTCTTGATGAATTCTTGATGAAAGGGCTGGTCGGAACACGGTGGAAGGATGCGCCGGTGCAGGCGACGAATGTCCTCACTCTCGTCGATCGACTTGAGAAGGAGATGCCCGGTTTCCGCGAGGTCTACGACGAGCTTTGCGAGTACGCGCATCCGAACTGGTCTGGCCTCGCGGGTGCGTTCAGCAAGACCAAGCCCGAGGACAAGTTCGAAGTTATCTTCGGCCCCTCCATGAGATCGGATGCCCGTGCTACGAGCATCGGCCTACTCTTCATCTCCCTGCACACGTTCCGGCACTACTACAACGGCATGATTCCCGACCTCAAAGCACTCAACACGCACTTTGAGGCCCTAGACGATGAGGCCTAACCCCTCGCTCAAACGGAGCGCCTACGGCATGTCACGCTGGCCATCAAGCGCTGGGCCTGCGGCCCATTTTGCGCTTGCCGGCCAGCGCGCCATGCCGTCGTCGCCCGCTTAGCTCGAACGTTATGCCTCTTAGGATCCAGTATGTCCGCATTCAGTGAATTTCTCCGCCGCGTAAAAATCAAGTCACTCAAAATTTGCCCTGTCACTTGGGACATACTTCCACCCGAGAAGGTTCCGCTTCCTGTCGAAAGTGATAACAAGCTTGCATTGCCTCCACCGTCTCTGGATGAACAGAAGGCACCAACTACTGATATGCGAGTGCTCAACGATTTGATTGGCTCTCTTGAGAACTTCCATTCAAATCCAGAAGGCATCTACTACATCGGGCAGACGCTAGTTCGCTGTGATTCGTTTTTAATGGACAACGGCATTGTCGGTGAACCGCTCGATCTCTGTGCGGCGCTCATCAATGAAATGGATACTGATTCACGGGTTGACGAAGGCCTTTTTGATCCACGACTCTCAATCTCAAAGATCAATGTACTCAAGCGAAGTTTGAAGAAATTTCGGGATGACATTCTTAGGTATGAGAAAGAGGCATAACATTTCCATCAACACGGACGCAAGCGATAAAGCCGCTTGCGCCGGTTATGTCAGACGTTAGCCCCTTTACCCGTACATCTCTATGACTGAACTCATTACATTGGCCCAAGCCGGAGCAGTTCTCGCTGCTTGCTGGGCAATCATCTCTGGCATCGGCGCTTGGAAACGTGAATTCATAGGCAAGCGCCAGATCGAGCTCGCTGAGCAAGTCCTAGCTAAGTTCTTCGAGATCAAGGATGCCATCGTTCTCATCCGTAGTCCCTTCTCGAGGACGGACGAAGGCAGTACGCGAAAACGCGGCGAATACGAGTCACCTGAAACGACACAGTTACTTGATCGCGCCTTCATCGTATGGGAGCGCTATTCGAAGAAAGAGAATGCCTTCGTCGACTTCAATACTCTGAAGTACCGATTTATGGCCTCCTTCGGTGTGCAGACGGAGCAGATATTCATTGAGACAAATGCCGTTCTAAATTCAATCTTTGTGTCTGCACAGATGCTTGGCACTCACTACTGGCAACGTCAAGGTCGAGTGCAGATGGAGGGTGAGGAATTCAAGCAACACTTGGTCGGGATGCGCGCGCACGAAGGCGTATTTTGGGACATGGGGTCCGAACAGGACGAGGTACGAATTAAGCTAAAATCCATCCAAGAGATGCTCGATGCAGCGGTCAAACCTTGCTTTCAGGAGCCAATGCGCACCTACACATGGCTAACCATCCCATGGCGATGATGGGGCTAACCCTGCATTCGAGCGGGACGCCGCAAAAGCGCGGCGCCCCTCAATTTTACGTTAGGCCGCAGGAGCGACAACGTGGCGACTCACGAAGGACAGCCGAGAGAATCCGACCTGGAGCTAGTTGTATCGCTCACCGGAGATGACGTAAAAGCGGTTGATTCTGCCGTTCTCGGTAAGGTTTCATCGTCGTGGGCGGAAGCGCGTAGCGTAGTCTCGGAGGCGCACACTGCCCTGCATTCGACACACCCCGCGGTACCCGATGTGTTCTTTTCCTACCGTCTTCGCAAACTTGTAGCTACTGGTGCCGTCGAAGCCCGAGGTCCCGTTGACCGTCAGCTAAACTACCAAGTCCGGTCGGCTGGTCACCTGCCAGCGGCCTAACCAATCATTCAAGCCGACGCCTACGGCGCGGCTTAACTCAAGGCGTTAGGCCTCACACGAACCATGTTGAATCTTCCAGATAAATTCCAGATGGATGCTCTGATCCTGAGCGAGCTGGAGCAATGTGAGCCCGCCATGCAAAAGGCGGCGGCTGCCCTCTTGATTGACCTTGTTCCAAAGACACTCAAGTGGGAGTACGGCGCTCTTGAGCAATTCCCCGCGTGGGTGTTCGCGCACTTTGGTGAGAGAAATGTCTTTGCGGCATATTGCTTGGGTGGTCACGGCGCCCTATGCTCCCCGTGGGGTCTTGTGTTTATGCACGACGAGCACTTTGGTCAAGACAATGGTTGGTATAGTTCGCTCAAGGAGCTGCTCTCAGATTGGGGTGTGGGCAGTGAGGCCTAACAATTCATTCAAGCCGAAGCCGCTTCGCGGCTCGGCTTAATTCAGGCGTTAGGGGTTTCCGATGACTTACGCAGCTCGAAATGCGTCTTACCGAACAGCAGCATCTGGAAAGCTATTTGCAGAAAGTTTCCGCACACAAGAATCCGCCGCCAAGACGATTCAAAAAGCGAGATAGAGGTCATGTCATCCATTCCTGTTCATATATTTAAAGACAGCGCTGCGTCATTCACAGAGGCACTGTCGGTCAATGGCATCAAGTTCAGCCGCCGCATCCAGTTGGCCGAAGGACCAATGGCCGCCGGGTGGATCATTGATGTTTTGTCTACGTTGAAAGAACCCGCTCCGTGGGCGGCGCTGGCAACAGTTCTGGTCGCATGGGTTAACGCGAAGGCCAAGCGCAAAGTCATCATCACCACAAAAGACAACGGGATCATTCACACCGAAGGGCTTTCGGTTGCCGACACCATCAAGGCTTTGGAGAGCGCCAAGAATGTTGCGGTGATTGAGATGCCATCGAAAGACAACCCCTAACCCGGCGCTCAACTCGGACTCCCTACAGCAGGCTTCGCCCGCTTCCGGGAGCCGGTTAGCTCCACGTTAGGCCGCTGTATCGGTAGGTTGGTTGTCGGCAAGTTCAGCGCGCGTTGCCTGCGCTTCGCATCTTGCGTTGGCTTCGACCAGGCAGTTCGGCGAGTGTCGTCGCGACAGCTCGCGGCGCAGGTGTCACCAGCGCGGAGGGTGCTTCGTAGCAGTGGGATAGGCTTCTCCGACGGCAGCAACGAAACGTGTGGCAAAGTTGGTTTTGCGGCATCCCACGGGCAGCGGCGCTTCCGCAGCACCTGCCTAACTATTCACTCAAGCGGACAGACCAATCGCGGTGCGCTTGGTCTGCCGCTTAGTTCTGGCGTTAGAGCCCACAGGACACACATGACAGCCATTGCGGTCTATAAGTTTGAGCATTCTTTGCTTGGCACGCTTGGGTTGGCACTACTCGCCAGCTATAAAAATCATGGCAACTATTGGCGTGCCGAATCGCACTTTCTATTGTCCGGCCAAGCGGATTCGCGCATCTCAGAGCTGCTCAAGTTTGAGCACTCTCCTCCGGATGATGGGCTTGTCCCGATCACGGATGAGTTCATGATCCAACTTGCTCTTGATTACGCAAAAGCGAAATTCTCGGAACACGCGGGCAACTTACCCGAGCTACGTCAGAAACTTTGGTCTGAGGCTACTGTGACCCCCGCATCCTCAGAAGACTTGCTGCAGGCATGGATTCGTCAGAAATTTCCCAATCTTCACCATTGCGCCAACCAGACAGAATGCGAAGAACTTCGGCAGCATGTTCAAGCCATCACAAAATTCTCGCCAATCAAAGCCAGTTGGCTCTAACAATTCTTTCAAGCCGAACCCGCTTCGTCGCTTCGTTCAATTATGTCACTGCTCCATTGCAACCACTCACCGACTTGCACGTTGCGGGTCGGCTTAATTCAGGCGTTAGACGTCATTGGGAGATGATCGAGTGGCTGAGTTCGTTGTTTCAGGACCACATGTCGTACCGACTTACCTTGGCAAGACCGGGCGGATGGTCAGAGAGGAAGAGGGCCGTGCGTTCTTCACTCACCATCCGTCGCTCGCGCCAAAGCGCGGCTGTTACATCTTCGCGATGCGCTCGGGAGGAGGTATCACACCTACATACGTTGGCAAAGCGACTAAGAGCTTCAAGCAAGAGTGCTTCACCGCACACAAGCTCGGCAAATGCAATCAAACACTAGTCGACTACGGCAAGGGCACGCTCGTAATGTTTTTGTTCGAGCCTGCCGCTAGTAAAGGCAAGGTGCCTATCAACCATATCGGACTTCTCGAGAACTTCCTCATTCAAACAGCACTCTCTGTCAATGAGGACCTTCTCAATGTCAAGCAAACTAAGCAGGAGAGCTGGTCCATTCGTGGGATCATCCGATCGACCGCTGGAAAGCCTAGCAAACCCGCATCGTTAGCAAAAAGCATGTTGGGCATATGACGTCTAACAATTCATTCAAGCCGAAGCCGCTTCGCGGCTCGGCTTAATTCAGGCGTTAGGCGTCACATGAAGCTATATCGGTACTTGGAGAAGGAGTATGTCGAGAGCTTCTTTGACACTGGAAATCTTATGCTCTCTAGCTTCACCCGTTGCCGCAGCCTTGAAGGGACTCGCGGTGACGATCGTGAAGGAAAAGCAAATTTCGCTGTCGCAGGTAGAGACAATAGTGTGTTTGGGATATTCAATGTAGGCCTAAACACACAATTTCTTTGCACGAGCAGAATCCAAACAGAGCAGCTCATGCATAAGTTTGGAGTAGACGATTACTTTGTCGTCAGGCGACCTGCTCATTTCGCACACGCAATTGCCGAGTGCATGACAGACGTTACAGACATTCACATGAGTGACTGTACGTATTCGGACAATGGACATGAAGCGTCGTCTCAAGAATCGTTCTTCGATCTTCCGCCAGATTTTGGCAATGAGGACAAAGCGATACAATGGGTCGAGCGCCAGCAAAAGCGAATGTCCAGCATCCTTCATAACAGCCTAGGCAATAGAGGTCTGTTTACGAAGCGCTTTTCCTATCAAGATGAGGCCGAGTTCCGCTTTGCATGGACATTTTCAAGGCCGGCTGATGACCAAGTTCTTGTCCAGTGCAAAGATGCAGTTCGTTACTGTAGTCGCAGGTGACGCCTAACAATTCATTCAAGCCGAAGCCGCTTCGCGGCTCGGCTTAATTCAAGCGTTAGGCCGCAAAAATCGCCGAGGACTCTCTCACATGCTTGAAGAACCGTACTGGAACGCTCTTGTACCTGAACTCACGGTTGAGCAGATTGAAGTCTCGCTTCGCTTTTACACAATTGCCGGCTTTTCTCTTCGATTTCAGCGAGACCACCCTCCATTCGCCTACCTCGAACTCGGGCAAGCTCAGCTGATGCTGGAACAACAGCACGAGCGCGGATGGAATGTCACCCCTCTCGATCGCCCGCTTGGGCGAGGCATTAACTTCCAGATCGAGGTCCCGGACGCCGATACGGTCCATTCTGCTTTGGTGGCTACCGGCGTCACCATCTTTAGAGAAGTTAAGGATACTTGGTACTCGGTCGCACCCAATCTACAAAAAGGGCAACGCGAGTTCCTTGTTCAAGACCCGGATGGCTACCTACTTCGTTTCGCGCAGCGTCTCGGGAGTCGTGGTGCGGCCTAAAGTATTTGGATAGATAGCGCGCAGCCGCGATCTGATCCGGTTGTTGAACAAGCCCGTTGGGGTCTTCGACCTTTCTTATGAAAAGAGTTTTTCAGGCTCTGGTCGGCGCGATGCCGCTGCTGCGACGAACGGGTTGAATTCACCGTCCTGGGCCTTTTTCTGGCGAGTGCCGCTCGGCCTGTACAGCTTGTTTCCGCCCATTACGCGTGTTTCAAGCGAAATTCGACTCAAGTGATGTTGCGCTCGTCGCCGGGCGTGTTCGCCGCCTGCATTGGCCGGTGGTCTACACCGCGCCGTGGCCTGACGCAGCGCTTGCGATTTCAACGCCTTCGACGTGTGGCCTTTGCCTCGTAGCCAAGCGAATGCGCATCGGCTGCTCGGACTGCCGACACAGCAGCGGTCTTCTTGCGACCGGCTCAGCCGGTGGAATCACGACCCGCAGCATCAGCTGCACTCGACGCAGCAGGGCCTTGCGTCGGTGATGCAGCAGGCCGTAGTTGCGTCTGCGGCGAAACCCCCGCGGCAGCACGTGCGCTAGCAGGAGGCAAATGAAGTCGGCACCCGGCAGGGTTTGGGTGCGCAGCTCGCAGCTCGCAGCTCGCCGCTGTGCGCATCGCGGTGGCGGAAGCGCACGAGGTCGCCGTCGATAGCGAGAATATCCGCGCTCGCTGAGCGCGCCGCGGTTGAGGCAGGGCGCGAGTTACGCCAGCGCGTGTTGGCTGTCGCCGACCCAGGCGCAATGCGCGAGCCTCTCTTTGGGCGTGTCGGCCGGTGGAGTCGGGCCAAGTGCGTGAAGCCGCTGCCGCTGTCGCAGAGTGGCGCGCAGCTCAGCAGTCGGCCTTGACGGTGCTACGGGCACGGCTTTCGATCAGCGCGGCGTTGAGTTCGTGAGCTACAGCGAGCTGAGCTGATCGAGCGGCACGTCGACCTGCGCCTCCAGCCGCCGCATCGCGTGCGCGTAACTGTCGCGGGTGACCTCACTTAAGCCCTGACGCCGCAGCACGCGCTGCATTTCGGAGTGGAAGTGGGTGGATGCAGATTTGGATTGATCGGATGAGTTCACAGCGGTAGCCTCGCCAAGCAAGAGCCGCCAACCGTCAGACGCACCGAGCCGGTGCGCGAGACGAGGGTGGATCAAACTGCCGCGTAGCGGTTTCGTTCAACAGTTCAATCAAGCAGAAACCCCCTTGCGGCTCGGTTTAATTCACGCGTTTGGTCCCGGAAGAGAGGCAATGTTTACCCTTGGAGATGAATACACGCGAGCCGAGATCCATGCACAGCTTGGTGGAAGCACTGTGTCTTGCTTGCCCACCCACAAGGGCGTCGTTGTTGCCGCCTGCCTCAGCACGAAATTCAGTCCGAGGGCGCCTCAGGTCGTCCTGTGTGGCCAGGGCGCACGAACGGGCCCGCTGAGTGCTCAATTCGCCGTTCAGAGAAGCGCTATACCGGTTTTTATAAAGAGCGCGCCAGGTCGCTGGCACTATCGAGGGCAGTTCTTCATCTCCCGGTCGCTGGTCTCAGGCGATGAATTCAAGAGCTTTGTGGCTGGCTCCGGTCGCTCACTTGCCAGCGTCTCGTTCGTCGTTATTCTTAGGCAAGCTGATTGAGCGTTTTAAACACCTTTTTCAGCGTGCCGGTTGCGGCACCAGCACCTAATCCGTCCATCGCGCGGATGTGCCAAGGGCCGCTTCGCGCCCCTCGCCGCGTAGCTCATGTCAATCTTGAGGGTGCGCAACAGGGTTCACTCGACGACTGATACAACACAGAGCTTCTTCAAGAACATCACAGTAAATGACTTGCAGCGTGCTTCGGTTTACTAACCGATTCTCGTTGACCTCGCCTAGCACAAGCACTGTTTGACCTACAGCGAGCTTGTTGAGAAGGCGAAAGAGATTCACCCATCCAAGCCTGCCGTTCAAAATGCAGTTGCTGTATCGACCGGCCGCAAACTGGATGTCGTTCGCGCTTTTACCGACAAACACGAGCTTTTCGATTGGACTTGCGTGATTATCAGCAAAGAAACCGGAGGGTGTGGCATCGGCTTACGTAACTCTTCGATCCGTTCGTCGCCCGCGAGAGGGTTTTTTGCTTTTGACTGGAGCGCTGTATCAATCGATTTCGACGGTTATATTCAGCATGCGGAAACTGCCTTCACTCCCAAGAAACGCATAAAGCGCCCGGATGCGCTCAAGGCTATTTCACAGCACTGCATTCAGCATAAGTCGCAACTTCCACCAAGCATCACAACGCAGCGTGGGCTAATCATTGAGTTACTCATGGATGGCTTCACTCCAGCCGAGGCCTTCGCTCAGGCCGTCGCGAGTGCAACCTGGCCGTCGGGTCCCGGACGAGTGCTCGCTTCAGTGAGCAGTGCGCTGCTGGCGGCACACTGAGGTCGGCTCAGCCAGGTCGGGGCGCTTCTGCCGCCAGGTGCGGATCAACACCCGCCGGCAGCAGATCGCCCGAGCTATTCCTGCGGTCCGCAAGGAAATTCAAGAGGCCGCCGGCAGCGGCGTTGAGCGGGCTGTGAGCGTCGGAGTTTCTCGCGACGCGGTTCGGAAGTGGCGCATTCGCGACACGCAGCAGGCCGGCAGCCTGATCTGCATCGGCCGGGCGGTTTTGGCTTCGGCCTGCGCTTTGGCCGCGCCATGCTGGGCACCGCACGTGCTGTCGGGGGCGAGACCCGAAGTGGATCGGTTCGATGTTTTCGCCGGTTTGCAAGTGCGCCGGCGTCGATGCGTGCTGGGAACATCGCCCCCTGTGGAGCGCACCGCAGCTGCAGTAGGCGGCGGCGCGCGGCCGATGTTCACGCCCGCGGCATGCGTCCTGCATCAGCACGCCTGCCTCCCGATGGGTCCGATTGCTGCGCATGCCGGCTTTTACCTCCAGGGTCTTTCGCTACTGCCTGAAATTGAGGCAGACCGCGGTTTTGTTGCTTTTGGGCGCGGCCGCGTCCGGGCAGGCACTCGCGCTGGATCCGGACAAGCGCTTCCACAACTTTGTCAGCAACAGCTGGAGCATCGAGCAGGGCTTGCCGCAGATCAGCGGGCTGGCGATCAGCCAGGATGCATACGGCTATCTGTGGGTCGGCACTCAAGCCGGGCTGGCCCGCTTCGACGGTAATCGATTCACTGCCTACACCCCGACCAATTCGCCCGGCCTGCCGGGGGCCTTCATCAACGCGCTAATGACAGATGTAGAGGGCGATTTGTGGGTGGGCACCTACAAGGGGCTAGCGCGCTGGCGCAGCGGGCAGTTCACCGAGATCGCTCCGGAGCATGGGCTTGATGCGGACGTTGCGCCGAACATTTCTGCCTTGGTGCAGACCCCGCAGGGCGAAGTGCTGGCCACTGCGGGGCAGGCGGTATGGGCTGTCGCAGGCGAGCGGCTGACGCTGCACTCCGAGCTGACGAGGCCTGCGCGCGCGCTGCTGGCGGAAGGTATCGAGCTGTGGATCGGCAGCGTTGGCGGGGTGTACCTGCGCCAGGGGCAGGACGAACCGCAGTGGATGCCGTTTCCGCGCGACGCGCGCAGCGCGGCGACGCGCGCGCGGACCAGGGCGCGCGGCAGTCTCTGGGCGGGCACCAGCGAGGGCCTGTTGGTGCTGCGCCAAGGCCGCTGGCAGCGGTATCTGGAGGCGCCGGAGTTGGCGCATACGCCGATCGAAGCCATGCGGGTGGACCGCGACGGCAACCACTGGATCGCCGAGCTGGCGCACCTGACTCGAGTGCATCCCGACGGTAGCCGCGTGCGCGTGGTGGAAGACGGCTCGGGCGTTTCGATCCGCGCGCTGTTTGAAGATCGCGAGGCCAACCTTTGGCTGGGCAGCCTGTGGAGCGGAGTCACCCGCCTGCGCAACGGGTGGACCCGCCGCTACAGCCAGCGCGAGGGCCTGGATACGCCGCTGCTGTGGTCCGTGGCGCAGGGGCGTGACGGCAGCCTGTGGGTGGGCAGCGACGATGGTCTGCTGCACTTTGTGAACGGCCGTTTTCAGAAGGTGGTCGCCGGCAGCGAGCTGCCGCACCCAAGCGCCTACACGCTGCGGGCGGAAGAGGAGCACATCTGGATCGGCACCCGCCACGGGTTGGCTGTTTTAGCCGGCGGCGAATTGACGCAGCCGCCGCGGTTTGAGGCGCTCGCTACGCTGCAGATCAACGGCCTGGTGCGCGATGCCCGCGGCCAGCTGTGGGTGGCCACCAGCGACGGCGTGTTTCGCGACGACGGCGACACAGTGCAGCGCTTTGCCGAGACCGAGGGCCTGCCCGATCCGCGCTCGCGCTTTCTGCTGCTGACGCGCGATGGCCGGCTGCTGCTCGCCAGCCAGTCCGGCGTGTTCGAGCTGCAGAGCGAGCGCTTCGTACCGTTCGCAGCAGACGCCGGCCTGCCTGCGGGGCTGGATGTCACCGCGCTGCACGAGCTTTCCAACGGCGATCTGCTGGCCGGAACGCTGTCGGAAACTCTGTATTTGCTCAGCGACGGGCGCTGGCATCCGCTGGGCACCGACCAGGGCATGCCTGCCAATGCACCATTCTTCTTGAGCCACGACGAAAACTATCTGTGGGTCGGCGGTATCCGCGGGATTGGGCGGGTGCCGCTGTCGGATCTGCAGGCGTTGGCAGCCGGGCGCGTGTCGCGGGTGCGCGGCGAAATGCTGCTGAACGAGCGCGGCGACCGCCGCGGCGGGCAGAAGGGCTTCTGCTGCAACGGCGCCGGCAATGCCAAGGGGCTGCAGATCGGCCGCACCCTGTGGGCGCCCAGCCGCGACGGCCTGGTGGCGCTGGATACGCAGGACGCAAACCCGCCCAGCGAGCCACCGTTGACCCTGATCGAGCGCGTGCGGGTGGGCAGCGAGTGGCGCCTGCAGCCGGCAAACGCTCAGCTGGCGCTGCCCGAGGACGCCCGCGATATCGCCTTCGAGTTCACCGCCATCAACCTGTACGAGCCGAGCAACGTCGGCTTCCGCTACCGGCTGCTCGGCTATCACGATGACTGGCGCGAGCCCGATCAGGCCGGGCAGCGGGTGGTGAGCTACACCAACCTGCCGGGCGGTGAGTACCGCTTCGAGGTGCAGGGCTCGACGGTGGAAGCGCAGTGGAGCGCGGCCGCGCTGCTGGACCTGTCGATCAAGCCCAGCTTTCGCGAAACCCGCGGTTTTGGCCTGCTGGTGGCGGCGGCAGTCGCGCTGCTTGGAGCGGCCGGATTCCGCCTGCAGCGGATGCGCTATCGGCGTCGCGCCGAGGTGCTGGAGGCCACCGTGCAGCAGCGCACCGCCGACCTGGCCGAGGCCAACCAGCGCCTGCACGAGGCCACCCAGACCGACCCGCTGACCGGCCTGCGCAATCGCCGCTATCTGGCCGCGCAGATCCCCAAGGACCTCGCCTTCTATGCGCGTGAACTGGCCGCACCGGGCCCGCAGCCGCGGATCATCCTGTTCGTGATCGCCGACATCGACCACTTCAAGCGCATCAACGACACCTGGGGCCACGCGGTGGGCGACCGGGTGATCCAGCAGTTCGCCGAGGTGATGCAGGGCCAGGTACGCAACGGCGACTACGTGGCGCGCTGGGGTGGCGAGGAGTTCGTGCTGGTGTTTCGGCCGATGCCGCTGGCCTTCCTGCCGGTGCTGGGCGAGCGCCTGCGCTCAGCGGTGGCCGCTTTCCCCTTCGATATCGGCACCGGCACGCCGCTCAAGCTCACCTGCTCACTCGGCCTGTGCCAGTACCCGCCGCTGGCTGACGACTGTGGGACCCTCGACTGGGAGCACCTGCTGGAGCTGGCCGACCGTGCCCTGTACCGGGTCAAGCGCGAAGGCCGCAATGGCTGGGGCGCCTACCAAATTCGCCCCGGCACCCATGCCGACCGTGTGCGGGCGCTGCTGCGAAAGGGTGACCAGGCGCTGGAAGACAGTGACGCGCTGGGCTACATCGGCGGCGGCGCGGCGGAGGCGGCGAGTGCGCACTTGGAGCGGGCGCACGGCGCAGGAGGCTACTGAGCACTCGTCCTCGCCGCCGGTGATCGAAATTCCACGAATGAAGACTGAGGCCGCCGGCTCGCACTGCAGCGTGCAGTCGAGTGTCTGGTTTGCGCTTTTGATGAGCTGCGTCAAGCGCACGCGGCTCGACACGTCGAATGCTCGCAGCGTCACCCGCACGCACCGTGAGCCCAACGACGGCGGCGATCGATTCCGCACCAGCACCTGTCGCTCGATTGGCAACTGCCGAGCGCGGCGCGCGCGTTACATCGCCCGCACCCGAAAATTGCGGCCCTTGATCTTGCCCGCCATCAGCCCGGCCAGCGCCGCCTTCTGCAGGTCGGCGCGCACGGCCACGTAGCTGCGGGTGGCGAACACGTCGATCTTGCCGATGTCGGCGGATTTCAGGCCGGCGGCGCCGGTGAGTGCGCCGAGGATGTCGCCGGGGCGAAGTTTGTCGGTGCGGCCGGCGTCGATGCGCAGGGTGCGCATGGCGGCCTTCGGCACGTCGGCCGGGCGCGCGTTCAGCGGCGCGCGGTTCCAGCTGATCTTTTCGCCGCGGGCTTCCTCGATCAGCAGGGCGCGCGGCATTTCGCGGCTGGTGACCAGGTTCAGCGCGAGCCCGCTTTCGCCGGCGCGGGCGGTGCGGCCGATGCGGTGCAGGTAGGCGTCGGCGTCGGTCGGCAGCTCGTAGTTGACGACGCAGGCGAGATCTTTGACGTCGAGCCCGCGGGCGGCGACATCGCTGGCCACCAGCACGCTCAGGCTGCGATTGGCGAAGCGCACCAGCACTTCATCGCGGTCGCGCTGCTCCAGATCACCGTGCAGGGCGGCGGCCGCAAAGCCGGCGTTTTCCAGCACCGCGGCGACATCGTCCACGTCGCGCTTGGTGTTGCAGAACACCACGGTGGATTCGGGCTTGTGCTGCAGCAGCAGGCCCATCAGCGCGGCGGGTTTGGCGTCCATCGCGACTTCAAAAAAGCGCGCATCGACCTGCGGCCGGCTGTGTACGCCCTCGACCGCCACTTCAGCGGGATCGCGCAGGCTGGCCTTGGCAAGCGCGCGGATTTCCTCAGGCCAGGTGGCCGAGAACAGCAGGCTCTGGCGTGCTTTCGGCAGGCGCCGAATGATGTCCTTGATGGATTTCTCAAAGCCCATGTCGAGCATGCGGTCGGCCTCGTCCAGCACCAGCACCGCCAGGCCGCTGAGGTCCAGCGCCTGCTTGTTCAACAGCTCCTGCACGCGGCCGGGGGTGCCGACCACGATGTGCGGCGCATGCGTGAGCGAGGCCAGCTGCGGGCCCAGCGCGACGCCGCCGGTGAACAGGCTGAGCTTGACGTTGGGGATCGCCATCGCCAGCCGCCGCAGCTCCTTGCCGACCTGGTCGGCCAGCTCGCGAGTCGGGCACAGCACCAGCGCTTGGGTGCGAATGCTGTTGGAATCCAGCCGCTGCAGCAGGCCGAGCCCGAACGCGGCGGTCTTGCCGCTGCCGGTCGGCGCCTGCGCCAATACGTCGCGGCCTTCAAGAATCGGCGGCAGCGCGAGGGCCTGGATGGGGGTGGGTTGCTCGAAGCCGGCGGCTTCGATGGCCTGCTTGAGGGCCGGGATCAGATCAAGCGAATGGAAAGTCGACATGCCACATGATCGCAGGCGCGAGCCGAATGCGCGATGCAGGCGTTTGAGCCTGGCGGGCAGGGAGCCCAGCGCCGCGCTTCAGGGGCGGCCTGACCAACGCCATCCTGGCTGTGCCAGCCCGGGCCGCGGGAGAAGCAAATTCGGGCGCGCGTTCGCTTGATCGGGCTCCTGCGCGGCACGGATGCCGCGGCCGCGGCATCCGTGCCGCGCGCGAAGCGTCGAGAAATCAATGCGCCCCCTCGTTTGCCGCGGCGAGTTTGCGCTGCTGTCTCCGGCGCGGGCTACCATCGGCGCCCTCAATCTCAAGGAGTTCGCCATGACCTCGCCGATCTATGACGCGTCGATTCCCCTGTTCCGGCAGCTGCTGGGTGGTCTTTCTGACGTGCTGGCCAAGGCCGCTGCGCACGCCGAGGCGCGCAAGATCGAGCCGACGGCGCTGCTGCAAATGCGCGTGTTTCCGGACATGTTTCCGCTGCTGCGGCAGGTGCAGATCGCGACTGATTTCGCGCGCAGCGTGTCGGCACGGCTGGCCGGGGTCGAAGTGCCCAGTGTGGCCGACGCCGAGCAGACGTTTGACGACCTGCAGACGCGCATCAAAGGCACGCTGGCCTTTCTCGACAGCCTGACTGAAGGCCAGTTCGACGGCGCCGCCGAGCGCGAGATCGTGCTGCGCCCGGGCACGCCGAAACAGCGCACGCTCAGCGGCCAGGCCTATCTCTTGAGCTACGGCCTGCCGCAGTTCTTTTTTCACGTCACCACGGCGTATTCCCTGCTGCGTCACGGCGGCGTCGAGATCGGCAAGCGCGACTTCATGGGCGCCTACTGAGCCTGCCGTCGCAGAGGCGCTCAGGCCGCGCCGGCCTGCAGTCGCCGCAGGCCGCGCACGGCAGGGCAGCAGCCTCGCCGTGCTGCACTCGAGGCAGCGAGCCCGGCGGCGAGTCGAGTGCGGCGTCGTCTTATCCAGCCGCGCCGAGCTTGGCCGCCGCCACCGCGGCGCGACGGCTCGGCGCCACGAAGCCCCGAAGCCACGACGTCGCAGGTCACGACGCCACGACGGTTCGATTTCGCAGCGGCCCGACTTCGCGACGGTTCGACTTTTCAGCGCCATGACTTCGAGGGTCATGACGCCGCGATGGCTCGACTTCACAACGTTCGAGGCTCAGCCGGGCTGCATTTGCTCGGCGGCGGCCGCCTACTCGCGCGGCGCGTACTCAACCGCCGCGGCACCGCGCATGGGTGACGGATACAGCGCCATCAGATCGAGCACGGCCTCCGGCATCTCGGTGCTGACCTTGATCCCGAGCTCGGACATCTGTTCGGGCACGATCGGGTAGTCGTGGGTCCAGCGGCCCTCGGTCAGCGCCATCGCGGTTTTCGCGGCGGGCTCGTCGCCGAGCCGCGCCTTCAGCAGTTCGGTGATGCTCTCGCGCAGCTGCTGGATCGCCATCTGCGCCTGATCGGCGAGGATCAAGGTGCTGTCGTCGACATCCTTGGGCTCCTTTTGCGCCACCGCGCGCAGGATCGAGGCCGCCGGCACATCGTCGATGGCCGGGTCCAGCGGGCCCAGCACCGCATGCGCACTCATGATGATTTCGTCCGCCGCCAGCGCCAGCAGGGTGCCGCCGGACATCGCGTAGTGCGGCACCAGGGCGCGCACCGGCGCCGGATGCCGAGCGATGGCGCGGGCGATCTGCAGCGAGGCCAGCACCAGCCCGCCGGGCGTGTGCAGGACCAGATCGATCGGCGTCGCGGCCTTGGTTTGATGGATCGCGCGGATCACCGATTCGGCGTCGTCCATGTCGATGTAGCGCAGGATCGGCACGCCGAACATGTGCATGCGCTCCTCGCGATGCACCAGCAGAATCACCCGGCTGCCGCGCTCGGCCTCAATGCGTTCGCGCAGCTGCCGGCGCTGGCGGCCGAGCAGCTGTCGCTGGATCAAGGGCTGCGCAGCGAAAGCGATGAGGATCAGCAGCGCGATAAGGACGGTCAGCGTCATGGGTAGCGGGCACTCGATGCGTGGGGAGTGCTGATCAGGCCGGATTGGCCGGCGTGGGTCAAACCCCCGGCGGCGATGTGGGCGAATCCATGCGTAAGTTCGGGCCGTGTCTGCGGCGCCGGAAGCCTCGAGCGTGCTCACTGAGATCAATCAGCCGGGGCGCCGGATACGCTGCGTCGTGAGCGCCTGATAAGCCTGATACGTCGGATATCGAGATGAGTCCGGGCCGCTTCAGAACGCATCGCGCCAGTTGCGCCACCATGCTTTCGGTGGCTTCGGCACCCGTTTCCACCACGCCTCGATGGCCGCGTGATCGCCTGCCGCCCACGCGATTCGGTGCTGAGCGTCGGTGCCTGCAACCCCAAGCGCGCGCGCCAGCTGCGGATACAGCGCGGTCTTCGCCAGCGGTGGATAGCGGCTCAGCAGGCTCAGCAGGGTGTGTTTGTCAGCCTCGCCGGTGACCGCGGCCAGCGCTGCGGCCAGGCGCTGGACGTCCGTGCCGCGGGCTGCGGCATCGGAGTAAAGCGCGCGGTCCAGCGCAGCAAGCGCGGCGGCGAGCGGCGGCCCTGCATCAAGTCGCAGCGGCGTGCTGTTCTGCTGGCGATCAAAGTCGATCGCGTGGTGCTCGGGCACCAGGGTCTCGCGGCCAGCCCTTTCAAACATCACCCAGCCGCTGCTGACCTGCAGGCTGCCGTGTCCGTTTGTATTGATCGCGAGCTCGAACACGCAGCCGAGGTCAAGCACCAGCGCACCGCCCGCGAAGACTCCGAAGTGGCCCGGTGGCGCCCACACGCGCACCTGCATCCGTCCGCTGCGAAGCGCGACGCGATGCTGGCCGCCGGCGGTTTCGATCAGCTGCAGGCTTGAGCCCGGCTGAAGCGCGATCTGCCCAATGCGGGCCACATCGATGCGTGCAGCTTCGTCGGCGGCGAGCTGGAGCGTCTGCCCCGGCGCCAGCTGCAGCGAATGCGTGTGCGAAGCATCGGTGAGCTGCAGCGGCCAAGCCGCCTGAGCAGGCCAGCTCCATCGGTTCAGCGCAGGAACACTAGCCAGCAGCGCCAGCGCCGCTGCCGCCAGTGCCCAAAGCGCGAAGCGTCGCCTGGGCCTTTCTGCCGGGCGTGTCCTGGGCTGCGGAGTCGGCCGCTGATCGAGCCCACGTGCGCGGGCACTGAAGGCGCTGAGCTGACGTTCCAACGCACTCACCTCGGGCTCGGGCTGGGCTGCGGGCTGCCACAGGTAGTCCGGATCGTTGGTCTTCATGGGCGATCTCCGCGCGCGACTTCTCTGTGCGCGACTTCTTCGCGCGTGACTGCGCCGAGCGCACGCTGGCTTGGCGCAGTGTCGTCCGCTGCGGTTGGCGCCGGCGGGCCGTCATCGGTCAGCGCCAGCAGCGCGCGCAGCTTGCGCATTCCGCGGTGCAGGTTGACCCGCACCGAATCGGCGCTCAAGCCCGTGTGTGCGGCAATTTCCGGCTCGCTCAGGCCCTCGGCCAGACGCAGCATCAGAGTTTCGCGATAGGCCATGGGCAGCCGCTGCAGGGCGGCCAGCACGCTGCGGGCCTCATGCTGCTGTTCGTGATCGGCGCCGTGTGCGCGGGCTTCGGCGACGGCCTCCAGCGGCAGCGTGCGGTGTTCGCGTGCACGCTGATGGCGCGCGATGCGGGCGATCCATGGGCCAAACCGTTCGGCATCGCGCAGCTGCTGCAGCTGCGCAAATGCGGTGGCGAAGCAGTCCTGGCTCAGCTCATCGGCAATCGGCGGCGGGTGTCGCGCCAGCAGCAGCCCGTGCACCAGGGGCAGAAAGCGCCGATACAGCGCGGTGAACGCGGCCTGCTCGCCGACGCGAGCTCTGCCCACCAGATCGGCGGTTGCGCTTTCGGCTGCGGGCTTCATAGCGGGCTGCGGGCGCGGGTTGGGCGTGGGGGCATGGGTATCAGAGTGAGTCGGGCGGGACACCGTTAACCGCGCTTGAGCGTGAAAGTTTGCCGTGTTGGTTTATGGGCAAGCGCAGATCAGCGCACGGGTGCGGGTTAACACTCGCGCTCTAGCGCGGCTCAAGTGTCCAACCAACGGACGGAGCAACGCCATGCATCAACCACTTCAATGGGCGCGCGCAGGTGTGATCACTGCACTGTTTGGCCTGGCGCCAGATGCCACCGCGCTTGCCGCGCCTGAGTCGGTGCTTCCGCTGCAGACCTGGGACGCGCTGCCGGCCTTGGACCCCCTGCATTTGCGCGGCCCGCATGCGGGTGAGCGGGTTTGTCCGATGTGCCGGTATGGCTACGACGCGGGCGTGCTGGTGCTGCTGCCGGCGACGACGGACTCGGCGGAGATCGCGGCCATGGCGGCGCGGCTGGCTGCCCTTGAGCCCGCTGCAGCGTCTGGCCGGTCGGCACCTGTCGAGCGGCAGCGATTCCGCAGATTTTTACTGTTCGCCGGCCCGCCCAGCCCGGCTGCGATTGAGGCGGCGGCCCGGCCCGGCGTCCAGGTCGCCATGCTCGATACGCGCTGTCTCAAGGAGGCGGAGGTCGCGCTGTCGAGGCCGCTGCGCGAGCAAGCCTGGGGCTATGTGTTCGCGCAGCGGCGCTTGCTCAAAAGTTTTGATCCACTGCAGGCTGACGTCGTCGGCCTGCAGGCCTTCGCCGACTACGCGCTGCAACTGCTGGTGGATCACTACCCGGAGGCGGTGCAGGCTGAGGACCCCGACCTGCCGCGCGGCCTGCTGTGGGCGGCGCCCAACCGGCTTGGCACCGCGTTGAGCTTGGGCGCGAGCGCGAGTGAGGACTCGATTGAACTCTGCCTGCAGCGCGCCCAAGGCACGCCCGTCGCGAACGCCTTGATCGAGATCGCGCTTGAGTCCGAACGCCGGCCACGCCTGCTTTGGGCGCGCAGCCGCGCCGACGGATGCCTGCAGCTGAAGGACCCCGCGTCGGTTCGCAGCCGAGTTGCGCTGCGCGCGTTCGAGCCGCTGCAGCCGGCTCTGAGGTTTTCTCTGAGTAGCCTTGAACTGCGGCAGGCGCAGGTGCGCACGCTGTATGCGGAGGACCCGTCCGAGGCCGGTTTGGCGTGGACTACGGGGGTGGAGTCAGGCCTCAGCGTGCTCGGCCCCTGCGAGGGCTGCGAGCTCGCCTTGCTCGGCATGCCGGCGGCTGTGGGCTCACAGGCTCGCCTCGCGCCGGCCGCGGCCGCGGGCGAACGCCTGCAGATCGAGGGCGTGGTGCGCGACGCGCAGGGCCACGCGGCCGCCGGCGTGCGCGTTTATGCCTATCAAACCGACGCTGCGGGCGTGTATCCGCAGCCGCCCTGGCTTGCTCGTGAGGCGACAGCGCACGGCGCGCTGCGCGGCTGGGCTCAGACGGATGATTCAGGTGCCTATCGATTCGACACAGTTCGCCCGGGCGCCTACCCCGGCGGCACTGAGCCACAGCACGTGCATATGCATGTCATCGAGCCCGGCCGCTGCACCTATTACCTCGACGATCTGGTGTTTGCCGACGACCCGCTGCGGGCGGCCGCCAAGCCGCGTGATCCGGCCAAGGCGCGCGGCGGCAGCGGCATCGTTATCCCGCGAATCGAGATCGGCGAGGGCTGGCGAGTGCAGCGCGATCTTCAGCTTGGCCTGAACATCGAAGGCTATGCCCGCTGCGGCGCATGAGCCTGCGTCTGCTGCAGCGCTTGCAGTGCGTCCAGCAGCCCGGCCGGCAGCGGCCGCCGACCGAACAGGCCCTGCTGCGTGCCAGACAGCACCGCGAGGCTCTGACCGCGGCTGCCGGGCAGCCGCGACAGCGGCAGGAACAGGGGATCGCGCAGCCAGGCCAGGCGGCGCTGGTGCGACTGGAACAGCGGGGTCAGCCAGCGCGACCACAGCTGGTAGATGCCGACGTGCCTGCGTCGCTCTTCCGCGTAGCGCGGCAGCGCGCGTTCGACGGTGGTTGCGGCCCGCAGCGCGTCGCGCATCGCAAGCGCATCGAGCAGCGCCATGTTCACGCCTTGCCCGAGCTGCGGGCTCATCGCGTGCGCGGCATCGCCGATGGCGCACAGCCGACCGCGATGCCAGCGCTTCAGCACGGTGTCGCGGTAGCTGGCGCGGGCCAGCGGGTGGGGCTGTTCGGGAAGCTCAGCGAAAACCGCATCAGCCTCCGGCCACAGCGCGGTGAGCTCGGAGCGCCAGGTCGGCATGCCGCGGGCTTTCCAGGGCTCGAAGTCTGCGGTTGGCAGGCTCCAGAAGAAGCTCAGCTTGAACTCTGAGTCGTCCGAGCGCGCGCCGACCGGCAGCAGGCCGATCATGCTGCGGGTGTCCCGGTAGCGCTGGCGCAGCTCGCGCAGGTGCGGCCAGCGGCGGGCGGGCAGCAGGCACCACAGGGCGCCCCAGGGGTAGGGCCGATCAAGTCGGTGCGGCTGCAGCGCCCCGCGCAGCGCCGAGTTCGCGCCATCTGCCGCCAGCACCAGATCAAACGGCCCGTGGCGGCGGCCGTTGGCGCACTGCAGATATCCGCTGTCGACATCGACCGCCACCGCGGCGCAGTCGAAGTGCAGGGTCGTTGCCGGATCGCGCGCGGCGTGCAGCAGGTCGAACAGCGCCGCACGCTGCATGCCCAGTCCGCACAGACCCGTCGCCAGCTCGGCATAGCGCATGTCCATCAGCGCGCGGCCGCAGGGCAGGTCGCCGTGCAGCCGTTCGATCGGCGCGCCCAGCGCCAGGGCGCTCCCCAGCAGGCCGAGCTCCAGCAGCACGCCCATGCCGGTGGGCTGCAGCAGAAAGCCAGCGCCGACGGGGGCCGGTGCCGGCGCGCGCTCGAACACTTCGACGTGATGGCCGTCGCGGGCCAGCAGCAGGCTGGCGGCCTGCCCTGCAGTGCCGTAGCCGGCGATGGCGATGTGCTTGGGCGACATGGGTGCACGCGAGAAGAGCCGGGGCCGGCAAGTCTGCCAGCCCGAACGCCAGTGCGTGGCGCGGCCTCGCGCCATCCGCCATCCGCCGCCTGCTAGCCCGCTAGCCCGCCAGCCGCACGCTCCAGCGGGCGAGGCCGCGGTCGCCCGCCGGGCCCGGCCTCACGTCCGCGGCAGTAGCAGCTCAACCGCATGTTCGGCGCCATCGTCGAGTAGCGGGAGTCGATAGCCGCCTTCGGCGAGGGCTTCCACCGCAGGGCCGTGGGTGCTTGCCGGCAGTGCCCGCCGCGCCTTGAAGGCCTCCGCGTCGAGCTGACGCAGGTGGATGCGATAGACGCTGGCACCGAAACGGTAGTCGATCCGGTACTCGTCCCAGTCCGGCGGGATGCACGGCCGCAGCAGCAGGTGGTTGCCTTCGCGGCTCAGGCCGAGCAGGGATTCGGTCAGCAGGCGGTACATCCAGCTGGCCGAGCCGGTGTACCAGGTCCAGCCGCCGCGGCCGGTGTGCGGGGCGACGGCGTAGACATCGGCGGCCAGCACATAGGGTTCGACCCGATAGATCGCCGCGTCCGCCGCGTTCAGGCTGTGCTGGATCGGGTTGATCATCCGCGCCAGCTGCCAGGCGCGCTCACGGTCGCCGAGCTTGGCGAAGGCCATCGCCGCCCCTACTGCGGCGTGGACTCAGACCAGCCAAAACGTCGCTGCGTGCGCTGATCGTCGAGTTTCACCAATGTATGCGGGCGCCGCTTCGCAGCAGCGGGCTCGGCTCCGGCTCCGGCTCGGCGCAGCCGTAGACATGGACCTTAATCACAGCAGGTGCGGCAATGGACTCCCCTCTCGCCGACAACTTTTTTGCGCGCCGCTGGCGAGGCCAGGTGCCCATGCCCCGGCTGCTGTGGCGCGACGCCCTGCTGGTCGCAAGCTTCATCAACCTCGGCGCCAGCGTGCTCGCCCTTGCGGTGCTGGCGCTGGACGGCCCGGCGCTGGCGGCGCTGGCCCTGCACCTGCTGCCGCTGCCTTACAACTTCTTCCTGCTGCTGGCAGTCACCCGCGCGCCCGACCGCAGCACCGTGACCGAGCTGGTGGCGATGCTGTGGTTTGTGGCGATGCTGCTGGTGTAGAGGCGCACCTGCGCGCGGCGGTCCCGAACTTGCGCTGCCACCCGACCTGCTGTTTTCAGCGCTCGGCGAGACCTATGAGCCGGTGGGTGCGATGCAGCGCATCAGCGGCGGCTGGCGCTTGACCGGCTTCACGCCGCCACTGAACCAGAACTTCTACCTGCGCACGCGCGCTCGGATCAGTTCCGGGTATGCGAACGGATCCACCGGCCTGATCGAAAGCACGCGCCAGTTCTTTGTCGCTCCGCTGCCTGACGCTATTTTAGCCAACGGTTTTGAGTGACAGCGCATGAAAAAATCGCGTGCCTCGCGCCGCTGCCTTGCCGACGCCCGCAGCAGCAGCGCGCTTTGAGCGAATGCTGCGGTCAGTGGGCGCAGCGTAACCCGGTGATTTGACGTGCTGCGCTTTGCCAAGCGCGCGCGTGCTCCGGTTTCGCTACGGCGGTCGGATTTTTCGCCGGTTCTAGGACATCACTGGTTTGAACACTGTTGGCGGCGCTATCGCGTTTGCAGCGGAAGCGCGAATTCTGCCGAGGGCCGACTCTTTGTGCGCACCTCAGCCACCCGGCGCCGGCACGCGCTGCTCCCGGTCCAACCACAGCTCGATCGGGTGCTCAGCGCCGTCCTCCTGCAGCGGGATCCGGAAGCCGCCGTCGGCCAGGGTTTCGATCGCCAAGCCGCCGCTGCTCCGCGACGGCGAGGACAGTTCGCTGAACGGGACCGCGTCGAGCTGACGCAGGTGGATGCGATAGACGCTGGCACCGAAACGGTAGTCGATCCGGTACTCGTCCCAGTCCGGCGGGATGCACGGCCGCAGCAGCAGGTGGTTGCCTTCGCGGCTCAGGCCGAGCAGGGATTCGGTCAGCAGGCGGTACATCCAGCTGGCCGAGCCGGTGTACCAGGTCCAGCCGCCGCGGCCGGTGTGCGGGGCGACGGCGTAGACATCGGCGGCCAGCACATAGGGTTCGACCCGATAGATCGCCGCGTCCGCCGCGTTCAGGCTGTGCTGGATCGGGTTGATCATCCGCGCCAGCTGCCAGGCGCGCTCACGGTCGCCGAGCTTGGCGAAGGCCATCGCCGCCCATACCGCGGCGTGGGTGTACTGGCCGCCGTTCTCGCGCACGCCGGGGACGTAGCCGCGAATGTAGCCGGGGTCATGGGTGGTGAGGTCGAAGGGCGGATCCAGCAGCTGGACCAACCCGGCATCCGCGCGCACCAGATGCGTATGCAGCGACTCCATGGCCTGGAGCGCGCGCTCCGGGCTGGCCGCGCCCGACAGCACCGACCAGCTTTGCGAGATCGAATCGATCTGGCATTCATCGCTGCTGGCTGAGCCCAGCGGGGTGCCATCGTCGTACCAGGCGCGGCGGAACCACTGGCCGTCCCAAGCGTGTGCGTCGAGGTTGCCGCGCAGCCGGCCGGCGGCCGCATCGCACTCGCTGGCGAAAGCCAGGTCGCCGCGTTCGCGGGCCACTTCGGCAAATCGACTTAGCACCTCGAACAGGAAGAAGCCCAGCCACACGCTTTCGCCGCGGCCGCCGATACCGACCCGGTTCATGCCGTCGTTCCAGTCGCCGCTGCCGATCAGCGGCAGCCCCTTTTCGCCCAGCCGGGCGATGCCCCGCTGCAGCGCGCGCACGCAGTGCTGATACAGCGACAGCTGCAGGCCCGAGACCAGCGGCAGATCGTAGTAGGACTCCTCGTCGGCGCTCAGCGCGCGGCCTTCGATGAAACTCACCGCTTCGTCGAGCACGCCGCGGTCGGCGGTGACGCTCAGGTAGCGGCAGGTCGCCAGCGGCAGCCACAAATAGTCGTCCGAGCACTGCGTGCGCACGCCGCGGCCCAGCGGCGGATGCCACCAGTGCAGCACGTCGCCCTCGACGAACTGTTTGGAGGCGCTGCGCAGCAGGTGCTCGCGGGTGAGTGCGGGCTCGGCGTGCAGGGTCGCCATGGTGTCCTGCAGCTGGTCGCGGAAGCCGAACGCGCCGCCGGACTGGTAATAGCCGCTGCGTCCGAGGCAGCGGCTGGCGAGCGTCTGGTACAGCAGCCAGCCGTTGGCCAGCAGGTCGAGGCTGGGCTCGGGGGTGCTGACCTGAACCACGCTTAAGGTCTGCTGCCAGTGCGCGCGCACCTCGCGCAGGGCGACGTGTGCGGCAGCGCTGCCTTGGCTGCGCAGCGACAGCGCGCTGGCGTCCTGCGCGTCAACGCCGACGCCCAGGCGGAAGCAGGTCTCGAAGGTTTCATGCGGGTCCAGCGCGAACGGGATTTGGATCGCAGCGCAGGGATCGAGCCCGACGCCGAGACGGCCGGACAGGCGCTCGCGGCGCAGCGCGGCCGGATTGGCCGGGCTGCCGTTGCGGCCGAGAAACTCGCGGCGGTCGGCGGTGAGGCTGCGCTGTTCGCCGTCGGCATCGAAGAAGGCAACGCGGCTGGGCTGGCTGTCGCTGTAGTGGTTCTGCACGCGCAGCGCGCCGCTGCTGGGGTCGAGATCCGAGCACAGGTGCATCTGGGTGCGCGAGCGCAGGTCGCCGAGCACCCATTCGACGTAGCCGAAGGCCGACAGCCGACGGCTGCGGCCGGAGCGGTTGTGCACTTTCAGCAGCGAGAACTTGACGGCGTCATCGAGACCAACGAACACCCACAGTTCGCTGGCGATGCCGTCCTGTTCGTGCGAATACATGCTGTAGCCGAAGCCGTGGCGCGTGCGGTATTCGCCGTGACCGCGCCGCGGCATCGGCATCGGCGACCACGCCATGCCGCTGTCCTCATCGCGCAGGTAGAAGGCTTCGCCGCTGCTGTCGGAGACCGGGTCGTTGTGCCAGGGCGTCAGCCGGAACATGTGCGCGTTCTCGAACCAGGTATAGCCGGGCCCGCATTCGCTGACCACGCAGCCGAAGCGGGCATTGGCCAGCACGTTGCACCACGGCGCCGGCGTCGGCTCGCCCTCGCGCAGCCGGATCACGTACTCGCGGCCGTCTGCGGCGAAGGCGCCCAGGCCGTTGTCGAACACGAAGGGCTCAGCCGGCGGGGCCAGCGTTTCGGCGATGTCCGGCGCAAGCTGCAGCTCCGTCTGGGTGGGGTCGAGAGGGCGCTGCACACGGTCGGCGTCCGCTGCTGCGCTGTCCTGCAGCAGCTTCGCAGGCGGACGCTGGACCGGCGGGCGGCGGTCGATCTGCGCCGCCAGGGTGCCTTGCCTGTCGCTGATCACCACCCGCGCCACCGCCTGCAGCAGGATCCGCTCCTCCTGCGAGATCTGGTGCACCGGGCGAACGAAGATGCCGCCCGGCTTGTCCAGCACGTTGCCCTCCGGGCCGGCAGACACCAGCGCCAGAATCTGGTCCTGCAGCTGTTGCCGATAGCCGACTTGGTCTTCGTTCCAGATTACCAGGTCGACCTGCAGGCCTTTCAGGCGCCAATAGGCATGCGCCTGCACCATCTGCCGCACCAGCTCGATGTTGTTTATATCGGCGATCTGCAGCAGCACGATCGGCAGGTCGCCCGAGATGGCGTGCCGCCACAGCCCGGACTGGCCGCTACGGTTCTGCAGCAGCACCGCCGGTTCGGCTCGCAGCACCGGGCTGGCAAACACGATCGGGCCGGCCAGGCGCTCGTAGAGCTGGGCTTCGGCCTGGCTGGCATTGATCTGCTGGCGAACCACCTGGCTGTGGGTAAACGACAGCTCGAAGGCGCGGTCGGCCAGCGGTCGGTCGCGGTAGCGGTCGATCAGCTCCATGCAGGCCTCGCGAGTGCTGCCGACGCCGGTCACCATGTCGAGCACCGCGGTCTGTTCGGGCTGCAGCACCATCCGACAGCGAATGGCGACGATCGGGTCCAGCACCGAGCCGGCGCTGCCCGACAGCGCGTCGCTTTCGATCATCGCGCGCGGCAGCCGCGGCGTGCCGCCGCGGCCGAGGAACTCGCTGCGATCGGTTTCGTAGGAGATCGCGGTCAGCGCAACATCGTGCGCGGCCAGCAGGTGCAGCATCCAGGGCGGCACTTCCTCGCTGGAGCGCGCCCTGCGGGTGCACAGCAGAGCCTGTTTGGCGGCAACGACCTCGGTCTGCACGAACAGGTTGCTGAAGGCCGGGTGCAGCTCGTCCGCCAGCGGCGGCGCCAGCACGACTTCGGCGTAGGTGGTGATTTCGATCGTGCGCGGCCGACGCGAGCGGTTGCGCAGATGCAGCCGCCGAATCTCGATGTTGTCCTCGGGCGAAACCGCGATCTCCAGGTGGGTTTCGATCTCGTGCAGGCGGGTGCGGTACTCGGCCTTGGCGTCGGAAAAAATCGCCTCGTAGAGTTCGAACTCACGACAGGTGGGCTGGTGGGTGGCCGACCAGAAGGCGCCGCTGCTGACGTCGCGCAGGTAGCAGAAGCTGCCCCAGTGGTCGCGGGTGGCGTCTTCGCGCCAGCGGGTGACGGCCATGTCGCGCAGCCGGCTGTAGCCGCCGCCCGCACTGGTCAGCAGGCTGTGGTAGTGGCCGTTCGACAGCAGCTGCACGTCGGGCTGGCTGCGATTGGGGTCGCGAATGATCCGCAGCTGGGTTTCCGCGCTGGCCGCGTTGGCGTGCGCGTCGTGGGCCTCGGCCCGGTGCGGATGGAAGAAGCCGGCCTTGGGTATGCGCTCCTGCAGCAGCAGCAGGGTGGCCTGGATTTCCGGGTCGGCGCAGAAGCGCGTCTGCATCGGCTGGTCGCGCAGCAGGTAGACGAGCGCCAGCAGCCCCATGCCCTGGTGGTGGGCCATGTGCGAGCGGACCACCGCATGCGTTTGCCCCTGCGGCACGCGCCCGGGGGTGTAGTCGATCGCCTCAAACAGGCCGAAGCGGCCTTCAAAGCCCTCGGCGCTGAGCCGCTGCAGGTTCCGGCAGGCTTCGGCCGGGTCGACCATCAGCGCCATCATGCTGGCGTAGGGAGCGATCACCAGATCCTGGCTGAGGCCGCGCTTGAGGCCCAGGCCGGGTACGCCGAAAGCGCGGTACTGGTAGTTCAGGCGCGCGTCGCGGGCGTTGTAGCCGGATTCCGAAATGCCCCACGGCAGCCCGCGCCGCTGGGCGTACAGGATCTGCGCGCTGACGGCGTGGCGGGAAGTTTGATCGAGCAGCGTGTTGGGGTAGCTCGGCATCACCAGCTGCGGCATCAGGTACTCGAACATCGAGCCGCTCCAGGACAGCAGCGTGGGCTTGCCGTTGACCTCGGTGAGCAGGCGGCCGAGCGCGAACCAGGACTCCTGAGGCAGCTTGCCCTGGGCGATGGCGATGAAGCTGCACAGGCGCGCCTCCGAGGCCAGCAGATCGTAGAGGCCGGGATCGAGCTGACGCTCTTCGACCCGGTAGCCGATTGCCAGCAGGCGACGGCTGCGGTCGTACAGAAAGTCGTAGTCGATCAGCGCGAACTGGCCGGCGCGGTGGGCCAACTGCTCAAGCGTCTGAATCCTCTCCTGCGCGCGCTGGCGCACCTGCGCACTGTGCGCTGGCGCGGCGAGCGCCCGCAGGCTGGGCAGGGCTGCCGGTGCGCCCGCCTCGTCTTCCGACGCTTGCGCATCGGCTGCTTTGCCGTCGACGCTCAGCAGGTCCGGCGCCAGCTCCCGCAGCTCGGCGAGGGCGCGGTCACAGGCCTGCTGGAGGGCCTGCGGCCAGTGCAGCTCCAGGCCCGTTTCGGGCGACTCGACGGGCGCAGGCCAAGCGGTTGAGATGGCCGCTGCCAGCGCGCTCAATTGCTCCAGCAGCCGCGCGTGAGCAGCGACGCCTGGCGGCGGCGCGATGCGCGCCTGCTGCAGACGCAGCTCAAATGCGGCAATGCTCTCGTCCAGCGCCGCTGGAACCTGCTCGGACTCACCGAAGCGGCGGCCCCGGGCCTCCCGCAGCACGCTCAGGGTGTCGGCCAGACCCTGCTGGGTGGCCTCGGCCAGGATCGGCGCATCGATCAACGCCAGCAGGCCTTGACGCAGGGTCAGCAGGTGCCCGGCCAGGTTGCCGCTGTCGACGGTCGAGACGTACAGGGGGTGCAGGGGCTGCAGGGTTTCGGTGTCGTACCAGTTATAGAAGTGGCCGCGGTGTCTCGGCAGCCGGTCGAGGGTGTCGAACACGTTTACGGTGCGCTCGATCAGCGCGCTGGTCTGCAGATAGCCGAAGTCGTGGGCGCCCAGATTGGCGAGCAGCGACAGGCCGATATTGGTCGGCGAGGTGCGATGCGCGACCAGCCAGGCCGGGTGCTCCTGCACGTTGTCGGGCGGCAGCCAGTGATCCCGCGCCTGCACCTGGGTTTCGAAGAACCCCCAGGTGCGTCGCGCCAGTCGGCCCAGATAGGCGCGCTCAGCGTCGGCCAGCGGCGCGCGCTGATGCGGCGGCGTCTGGCCCAGCCAAGTCATCAACGCTGGCGCAAGCAGCCACAGGCCAAGCACCGGTGCCGCCACCAGCAGGGCCGACGGGTTCATCCGCCACAGCAGCGCTGCGGCGAGCAGCGCGAAGGCGGGCGCGAACCACATTCTGCGCAGCTCGGCGAAGTGGGCGTTCTGCAGCCGACGATCGACCTCGCTGGAGGGATTCCACTGCAGCAGCCGGCGCCGGCTGACGGTGATTCGCCACAGGCTGCGCGCCGCGGCGCCGAGGCTGTACCAGGCCTCGAAACACAGGCAGGCCACGCCCGTCAGCGCGCTGGACAGGCGTCGCAGGGTGGCGTTGCCGATCTGCGCCACATGCGGATGCAGGGCCATGTCGACGGGTTTTTCAAGCAGCGCGGGCACCGCAGGCAGCAGCACCGGCAGCAGCGGCACGCCGAGCAGCAGCAGGGTCCAGATGAGCGGCGCATCGACAAGCGCCCAGCCGATCAGCAGCAGGGCGGTCAGTGCGGTCGACACCAGGCTGCGTCGCAGGTTGTCGAGCAGCTTGCCGCGCGACAGCAGGCTGAGCGGATTGCGCTCGAAGCCGCCGCCGGCGCGCGGCACCCAGGGCAGCAGCCACGGCAGCAGCTGCCAGTCGCCGCGGATCCAGCGATAGCGGCGGCTGACGTCGCTGGCATAGCGCGAGGGCGTCGGTTCGTACAGCCACACGTCGCTGACCAGGCCGGCCCGGGCGTAGCAGCCCTCCAGCAGATCGTGGCTGAGGATTCTGTTTTCGGGCAGGCGGTCCTTGAGCGCGTGCTCGAAGGCGTCGACGTCGTAAATGCCCTTGCCGACGAACGAGCCCTCGCCGAACAGGTCCTGATAAACATCGGAGGTGGTGCGGGTATAGGGGTCGATGCCCGGAGTGCCGCCCATCATCGTTTCGTAGCGCGAGGGTGGGCGCGCGCCGGTGCTGCTGCCGACGCTGGGCTGCAGGATGCCGTAGCCGCGCCTGACCTTGCGCCGGCGCTCGTCGAATCGAGCCTTGTTTAAGGGGTGGGCAAGGGTCGCGATCAGCTCACGCGCGGAGTCGCGCGGCAGCGCGGTGTCGGTGTCGAGGGTGATCACGTAGCGCACGTTCAGCAGCGGCCGAGTGTCGCCGACCACGGATTGGAACTCCGCCAGCGCATCGTTTTGGGTGGCGGTGCGCAGCAGCCGGTTCAGCGCGGCGAGCTTGCCGCGTTTGCGTTCCGCGCCCATCCAGACGCCTTCCCGCGGGTTCCATTCGCGACCGCGGTGGAACAGAAAAAACACGTCGCCATGCGCCGCGCGGTAGCGCGCGTTGAGCGCAGCAATACCCGCTTCGGCCTGCGCGAGCAGGGCCGCGTCGCCCGGCAGATGCTGCTGCCTGGCGTCAAGAAAATCAGTGAGCAGGGCGAAGTGCAGGTTGTCCTCGCGGTTGCCGAGGAAGCGAACCTCCAGTGCCTCCACCAGGGCCGCCACCGCGTCGGAGCTGGACAGCATGCTCGGCACCACCGCGAGCGTTCGCGCTTGGCTGGGGACGCCCTTGGAGTAGTCCAGTCGCGGCAGCGGCTGCGGCACCACCAGCCGGGTTGCGGCCCAGTTGACCAGGGCGATGCCGAGTTCGCTGAAGGCGATCAGGCCCAGCGCCGCGATAACCCAGGGCAGCAGGCCATCGCGGTGCTGGGCGGGCAGCTGCGAGAGCAGCGCCGCAGTGAAGCTCGCCGCAATGATGGCGAACGGCAGCAGATAGAGCGGCAAAGGCAGCCGCTGCAGGCGCCGCCGCAGTGGCCGCCGAGCCTCGCCGGTCGAGATCGCGGCCTCGGCGAGCGCGCGTTTAATCCGGCTGTAACCGTCGTCGATAAGGTAGTAGCCGACGTGGCACTCGATCGCATCAGCCTTGGCCGCCGCCGCGGTGCGGGCGAGCTGCAGGGCGGCGAGGGCCACCTCAAGTTCACTGATGCCACTCTGCCGGGCCATCCGCTCGACCGCATGCCGGTAGCTGTCGCGGGTTGCGAAATCCATCAGCACGTAGGTGCCGGCCGGATCCTCACGCAGAGCGTGTTCGACCGCGCTAAGGGTTTCGACGAACTCGCGCCAGTCCATGGTCGCAAGGAAGCGCAGGCTGACGATGCTGTTGCTGATCGAGACCTGGTCCACCGCCTGCTGCCGGCTTTCCGCATGCACCAGAGATTCCACCGTGTGGCCGGCGTCGGCCAGCCACTGGTCGAGCCAGCTCATCGGCATCGTCAGTGCGGGGTTGCGACCGTGCAGGCCACGCGTCAGTTCGGCGACGAAGGCGCCCGTCAGCGGCGGTGACGAACGCGCCAGATCGGCGACCACCAGCACGATGTTCTTGGGGTTCCGCTCGACGGCATCCTGGAAGCGCGACGCCCACTCGTTGGCCAGTCGGCGATCGCGGCCCACCCGAATCACCCGCGCGCTCATGCGCCGTAGATTCTCGATCAGGGCCAAGCGCAGCATGATCGGAATCGCCCACAGCTCGCCCAGCCTGAGCGGTGTGACCGATTGATAGGCCGCGAAGAATCGGCTGAGCGCTTCGGCATCGATGCGGCCGTCGGTGTGGCCAATCGCGTCGGTCGCCAGGTCGTACACCCGCGGCAAATGCGCCGATGCGCCCTGGCTGAGCGCCGGCAGCTCCCGGCTGTAGCCCGGCGGCAGATGCCGGCGGGCGGTGCGCACCTGCTCCTGGATCAGGTAGTGGTTGTCGAGCAGCCATTCGCCGGCGGGGGTGATTCGCAGATCGTCCTGCACCATCCGCGTCAGCAGCTCGCAGGTGCTGTCGATGATCGCCTCGTTGTCGCGCAGGCGCGCCAGCAGCCGATCGCGGTGAGGGCCCAAGATCAGGCGGTGCGAATGCGCCAGCGACTTGCCGCGCAGCTCGATTTGCTCGCCGTAGAGGAGGCGGGTTCGCAGCGCTTCCTCCTGCTCGCGCTCGCGCGCAACTGCAGCGTGGCGGCGCTTCGGCATGCGCTGGCGGAAATGTCTGAGCCTGGCCTTGAGGCGATTGAGCATTGAGGGCATCGCAACTCCTCGTGAAGCTGGCAGCGGCGGAGTTTCGAGCGGGCGGCGATGACGCCGACAGGCCCGCAGCGTCGGCGGTACTCAATGTCGGCATACGGCGGCCGCCCAGTTCGGGCGCGCTGTGAAACGCTGGGCGACGCCTGCAGGACAGGTGCGACGCAGCGGCCTGTGCCTGCTGCGGATTTTGAGCGGCAGCAGGCACGTTGCCAGCCTACGCTGTTGGCGGTCGCCCTGCCGGCTTGCCGGGTGCCTGCGGGCACGCTGCTGGGCCGCAGCGTGCGCGCGGCTGCAGGCGGTGGGAGCTGAGTTCGGTCAATGCGAAGCCGGTGGTGCGCGGCCGCTTCCGACCGCTGGCGGCGGCCGCATTGGACAGTCCGTTTTTTGTCCGGCTCTCAGTAGTAGCGCAACTGAGTCGCTCGGCCCCAGAACACCCGGTAGCTGTAGGCGGTATAGGCGAGGATCGCCGGCAGGGTAAAGGCGACGCCGAACAGGATGATCAACAGCGAGCCCGGCGCGGCGGCGGCTTGATGGATGGTGATGCGATCCACCACCAGATACGGAAACAGGCTGTAGGCCAGGCCGAGGAAGGCGAACGCGAACAGCCCGACCGAGCACGCAAAGGGCTGCCACGGTGAACGCAGGTCACCGGCGCGCATACGCCGCAGTGCGCGCAGGGCGATGAAAAAGAGCACCGCGGTGATCACCGGGATCTGCAGCAGCAGAAGGAAGTTGGGCAGGCTGAACCACTTCTCGAAGATGCGCGCGCTGACCAGCGGCGTGGCGACCGACACCGCACCGATGCCGAGCCCGGTCAGCCACAGCGCTTTTTGCGCCCAGCGCACGGCCTTGGCCTGCAGTTCGCCCTCGGTCTTCATCAGCAGCCAGGTTGCGCCGAGCAGGCTGTAGCCGGCCAGCAGGCAGACCCCGATGAAGCTGGCAAAGGCGAAGTTGGCCAGGCTCCACTCGAAGCCGAGGATGTAGGCGCCGAGCATGAAGCCCTGCGACAGCGCGGCAAGGCTTGAGCCAGCGAAAAAGGCGCGATCCCACAGGTGCTTGTGCTTTGCCCGCGCCTTGACCCGGAAATCGAAAGCTACGCCGCGCAGGATCAGCGCGATCAGCATCAGGGTGACCGGCAGGTAGAGCGAGCTCAGGATCACCCCGTGGGCCATCGGGAACGCGATCAGCAGAATGCCCACACCCAGCACCAGCCAGGTTTCGTTGGCGTCCCAGAACGGACCAATCGAGGCGACCATGATGTCCTTCTGCTCATCGCTGGCGCGCGGCAGCAGGATGCCGACGCCGAGGTCGAAGCCGTCGAGCACCACATAGGCCAGCATCGAGAAGCCCATCAGGAACAGGAAAATCTCCGGCAGATAGGCGGTCATGCGGGTGACTTCTCGGCTTCGGCGCCGGTCGGCACGGTCCCGATGGCGCTATCGAGCTCGCCGCGCATGGCCTTGTGCATCAAATGAAAGAGCACGCTGATGTAGGCGATCAGCAGGCCGGCGTACAGGCTCAGGTACAGGCCGAGGCTGATGCCGATCAGCGGCGCGGGGACGCTGGAGGCCGCATCGGCGGTGCTGAGGACGCCGTACACCACCCAGGGCTGGCGGCCTATTTCGGTGACGTACCAGCCGGCCAGGGTGGCCACCCAGCCGGCGAAGCTCATCGACACCAGCACCCGCAGCAGCCAGCGCGCGGGTTCGCCGCGGCGCTTGAGCTGCCACACGCCGAGCCAGCTCACCGCCAGCATCAGCATGCCGGTGCCGACCATCACGCGGAAGCTCCAGAACACCGGCGCCACCGGCGGGTGGTGTTCGAAATCGTTCAGTCCCCGAATCTCGCCGTCGAGCTCGTGGGTGAGGATCAGGCTGGCGAGTTTGGGGATCTTGATCTCAAAGTCGTTGCTGCGAGTCTCTTCATTGGGCAGGGCGAACAGGCGCAGACCGGCGCCCTGTTCGGTCTCCCAAATGCCCTCCATCGCTGCGACCTTGGCCGGCTGGTGCTCCAGCGTGTTCAGGCCATGGAAGTCGCCGGCGAGAATCTGCAGCGGAATCAACAGCGCGCCCAGAATCAGGCCGGTCCGCAGCGTGGCCTGCACTTCGCGGCTGTCGTCACCGCGCAGCCGCCGCCAGGCCGACAGGCCAGCCACCAGAAAAGCCACGGTCAGGCCCGAGGCCAGCAGCATGTGCACCAGCCGATACGGAAACGAGGGGTTGAACACGATCGCCAGCCAGTCGGTCGGATGCGCCTGGCCGTCGATCATTTCGAAGCCGACCGGAGTGTGCATCCACGAGTTCAGCACCAGAATCCAGAACGCGGAAAGAGTGGTGCCGAAGGCGACCAGGAAGGTTGCCAGCGTGTGCATGCGGTCCGACACCCGACCTTGGCCGAACAGCATGATCCCGAGGAAAGCGGCCTCTAGGAAAAATGCGGTCAGCACTTCATAGCCGAGCAGGGGACCTGCGATGTTGCCGACGCGCTCCATGAAGCCCGGCCAGTTGGTGCCGAACTGGAAACTCATGGTGATACCGCTGACCACGCCGAGCGCGAAACTGAGCGCGAAGACCTTGACCCAGGTGCGGTAGGCAGCCTGCCATTTGGCCTCACCGGTGGCGCGCCAGCGCAGCTTGAAGAACAGCAGCAGCCAGCCCAGCGCGATGGTGATCGTCGGGAACAGGATGTGGAAACTGATGTTGGCGGCGAACTGTATGCGCGCCAGCAGGATCGGATCGAGAGTGTCCATGGCTTTCTGCCGGGAGGGATGATTGGGGATTCGAGATTCGAGGATCGACGTTCGGGATTGACGAGCCGGGCCTAGCGCTTCGGGCCTCGGATTCTGCAGGGCGGGTCTTGATCGGCCGCCCCCGCACGCTTGCAAAGACGGCGGGCCAAGACCCGCCCTACGCGGCTGCGCCGGGTTTCGGTGCTGGCGTTGATGACTGCGCCGCGGCGTCGCCCGCACCCTCGCGGCGGCCGCCGAGCACGCGCTCCTTGAGTTCAAGAAGCTTCACCACCTTGCTGCCCAGGCCCATCAGGCTCTGCAGGGTGTCGGGCGACAGCTTGCGCACCTCGGCGAACCAGTCGGTGATCTGCTCGATCAGCTCATGCATCTTGCGCATGCGCTCCTGGGCGTAAGCGTCTTCAGCGCCGCCGGCCGGCTCCAGAAGGGCGTCGCGCAGCATCGATAGAGTCGGATCGACCTCGCGGCGCTGGCGCTCCTCGGCGAGGGTCTTGAAGATCTGCCAGACGTCCTCGGGCGCGGAGAAGAAATCGCGGCGATCGCCGGGGTGATGCTCCATTCGCACCAGACGCCAGCTCTGCAGCTCCTTCAGGCCCATGCTGACGTTGCTGCGCGAGACGCCCAGCTTTTCGACGATGTCGTCGGCGCTCAGCGCCTCACGGTTGACGTAGAGCACGGCGTAGATCTGCCCGACCGTGCGGTTGATGCCCCAGCGGCTGCCCATCTCGCCGAAATGCAGGACAAAGGACTGGCTCAGCGGCGGCAGGTTCATTGGGATTCCTGTGATTTCAGTAATTACTGAAAATTCAGGCGGGATGATCTGGGTCAATGCGTCAACGGCACGTATAGGCCTGCGACGGGCTTCGGGAGTGGGAATTCGAAGCGGCGCGGGAAGAAGCGAGCGATTGCCTCGCGTCGGTTGGCGCTGAGCGCAGCGAAGCCCAACGCCGTAAGCCGCGGGCTGCGGCGAGTGCACGCGCGGCGGCGCTGGGCCTGATCTGCGGCTTAAACCCCACCGACCGGGCCCGTTCGCAGCGGTCCAGCGCAGTGACCATCGTGCAAGGCGCACAACGCAACAGGGCGAGCCGGTCGGCTCGCCCTGTTGCGTGGAGCGTTCTTGCGCAGACTCAGCTGCTGATTAGCGCGTCCCAGCCCGGCCGCGGCTTGAAGCGGTCGCCGTGGCGCGTGGCCAGCTGCTCCAAGCGCGCTTTCAGCTTGGCTGCGCCTTCGCTGCGGATGTAGGCGATCGGGCCGCCGCGGAAGGGAGCAAAGCCGGTGCCGAAGATCACGCCGGCGTCCAGCAAATCCTCATCGGCGACCACGTCGTCGTGCAGGCAGGCCACCGACTCGTTCAGGAACGCAAGAATCAGGCGGTCGGTCAGGTCTTCCGGCGCGCTGTAGTCCTTGGGCACTTCGGGTTTTTTGGCGCGGCCATTTTCCCAAGCGTAGAACCCTTGGCCGTCTTTGCGTCCGCGCTTGCCGGCGGCCAGCAGGCTGTCCAGGCCGTTTGGGATCGGCAAATTCAAGAACTCGGCCATGATCTTGCCGACGCTGGCGGCGACATCGAGGCCCACCGTGTCGGCCAGCTCGATCGGGCCCATCGGCATGCCGAACGCCAGCGCCGCCCTGTCGATCACCGGGCCAGGCACGCCCTCGCTGTAGCAGGTCATGGCCTCCAGCAGGTAGGGCATCAGGATGCGGTTGACCAGAAAGCCGGGCGTGCCGGCGACCGGCACCGGCAGCTTGTCGATGGCGCGACAGAAGGCGGCCAAACGCTTGCCGGTGTCGGCGTCGATGCCGTCGTGCTGAACGATTTCCACCAGCGGCATCATCGCCACCGGGTTGAAGAAATGCAGGCCGGCAAACTGGGCCGGGCGCTTCAGCCCCTCACGCAGATCGGTGAGCGGTATCGATGAGGTGTTGGAGGTCAGCAGTGCGCCTTCGGGCAGGCTGCTCTCGACCTTGGCGTACAGCTCGCGCTTGGCGTCGAGGTTCTCGAAGATCGCCTCGATCAGCAGGTCGGCCTCAGCCACGCTGTTGCCCTCGACGTCAGCCTTCAAGCGGGAGATCGCCGCCGCGCGCGTGTCCTCACGCTTGATCTTCTTGGCGTAGAACGCGTGGGCGCGGCTGAGCGCCGGCTGCACCTGCTCCATCGAGCGATCCTGCAGGCTGGTCTCGAATCCGCGCAGCGCGCACCAGGCCGCGATGTCGCCGCCCATCACGCCGGCACCGACCACGTGCACCCGCTTGATGCCCGACTCCTTGCCGCCGAGGCCCTTCAGCCGTTCCTGCAGGAAGAACACTCGCACCAGGTTCTGCGCCGTGGGCGTGCCCGCCAGCTTGGTCACCGACTTCGCTTCGGCCAGTAGCCGCTGCTCGATCGGGCCGCCGCTTCGCCGCCAGGTTTCGATCAATGAAAACGGCGCCGGGTAGTGCGCCTTGCGCGCTTTGCGGCTGACCTGTTTGACCAGCATCGGCGCCAGCGCCTGGCGGACCGGCCAGAGGTTGCTGGCCCAGGCCGTGAGCCGCTGCTTGAGCGGGCGTCTGACGCCGCGCTTGAGCAGGCCAAGCGCGGTATCGAGCAGCATCGCCGGCTCGCAGGTCTTGTCGAGCAGGCCGATTGCCCGCGCGCTGCTGGCTGAAAGTGCGCGACCGGTCAACATCATGTCGAAGGCCGCCGGCGCGCCAACCAGCTGCGGCAGCCTCACGCTGCCGCCCCAGCCGGGGTAGATGCCGAGCTTCACCTCGGGCAAACCAATGCGGGTGCTGTCGTCGGTGCTGCCGACGCGGTAGCGGCAGGCCAGCGCCAGTTCGGTGCCGCCGCCCATGCAGAAGCCGTGGATCGCGGCCACGCTGGGGCAGGGCAGGTCGGCCAGTTTCTGGAAGACGTTCTGGCCAAACCGGATCGACTCGAACACCGTTCCGCGTTCGTGGTAGACCTTGAACTCGCTGATGTCGGCGCCGGCGACGAAGCCGCTGGCCTTGGCCGAGAGGATCACCAGACCTTTGGGTTTCTCGATGGCGATGCGCTCGACGATCTGTTCGAGCTCCTCCAGCGCCGCGCGGGCAAACGTGTTCACGCTGCTGTCGGCGCGATCGAAGCTCAAGACCACCACGCGGTCTTCGCGCGTTTCCGCGCGCCAGTGGTTGAAGCGCAATCCGTCGAACATAGGAATCTCCTGCTTGGGGCCGCCTGCGGACAAGCCGCACGGGCCGCGGAATGAAGGCTTATCATCCGGAGTCGCCCAGCGGGCGGTCAATCCGGGCGCGCACGGTGCGCGGATGGTGCACAGATCAGGATGAACTTTCACACTAGACCCGCGGTCGTAGGCTGACATGAACGCCGTCCTCGATTTTGGCAGCCTGAACTCCGCCGTCTTCCGCCTGCAGGAAGCACCCGCGGCCGCGCCCCCCCGAGCCCCAGCGGCCCGGGCCACCGAACTTGGAGAGCGGCCCCGGATGGCCGAAAACGAAATCGACTATGAGCTTGTGCGCAGAGTGCAGGCGGGCGACAAGAAGGCTTTCGACCTGCTGGTGCGCAAGTACCAGCACAAGCTGGTCAGCGTGATCTCGCGCTATATCAACGACTGGAGCGAATGTCAGGACGTCGCACAGGAGAGTTTCATCCGCGCTTATCGCGCGCTCGGCAATTTTCGCGGCGATGCGCAGTTCTATACCTGGCTGTACAAGATCGCGGTCAACACCGCCAAGAATCATCTGGTGGCGCGCGGTCGGCGACCACCGACCGACGATATTGATGCCGCGGACGCCGTGCAGTACGACGGCGGAACTCTGCTGCGCGACACCGATACGCCTGAACACGAGCTGGCGCGTCAGGAAATGGAGGGGATCGTCGCAGCAACGGTTGCGGCGCTGCCCGACGAGCTGCGCCGCGCGATCACCCTGCGCGAGGTCGATGGCCTGAGCTACGAAGAAATCGCTGCAACCATGGACTGCCCCATCGGCACGGTGCGTTCGCGGATCTTCCGCGCCCGTGACGCCATCGATCAGAAATTGCGCCCGCTGATGGGCACCGAGCGAGTTCGACCATGAACACCGAGAACCGCGACCCCGACACCGAACTGCAGGAGCAGCTCTCGGCGTTTTGCGACGGCGAACTTGCCGCCGACAGCCGGCGCTTCCTGCTGAAGCGTCTCTTCGAAGATGCCGAGCTGAAGCAGCGCTGGTCACGCACTCACCTGATCGGAGATGCCCTGCGCCGTCAGGCCTGCGCGCCCCTGCCGGCTGGTTTCGCCGATCGCGTGCAGGCGTGCATCGCTGCCGAGCGCGCCAGCGGCCTTGGCCACGGCCTTGCGCGCTGGGTGGGCGGCGGTGCGGTCGCCGCTGCGGTGGCGCTCGTCGCCATCCTGGCGGTCCCCGCGCCGGGCGCGCCAAGCGTGCCGGCGGGCGTCGCCGAAGTCGCCCCGAGCGGCCTGCGCGAGCAGGATTTGCGCCCCGATCTGTCGCGCGCCACCCACGTGGTGGCCGGCGGTCAGGTAGCGTCTTATCCGCAGCTGCAGCCCAGCCTGGGCATGCCGATGCGCTACGTACCGGTGCTGCAGGCCGATGGCCGCCTGCTGCTGATTCCGTATACGCCGCTGATGCAGACCCCCGCCGCGCTTGAACCCCTGAATCCGCCGCTGCTGCCGGCCCAGGCCCGTTGATCACGCGCGATTTATGAGCACGCGCCCGGCCAGCGTGGTGGCCCTCTGCGGGGAGTTCGTCGACCTCGAGTGCAGCGCGCCCTGCAGTGATTGTGGCGGCTGCGGCGGCCGCTGCCAGCTGTTCATCGTGAAGGATGGCCAGGCGCTGCGTGTATCGCGTGCTGGCCTTGAACTCATCCCGGGCGAGCAGGTGCAGCTCGTGCTCGCGGACACCGCCCTGAGCCGCCAAGCTTGGCTGGGGTACGGCCTGCCGCTGTTCGGCTTGCTGGTCGGCGCGGCGGCCCTGCAGCCGCTCGGAAACGCGGCCGCAGGCGTCGGCGCCCTGTTGGGAACTTCACTGGCGCTTGGGCTTTCCAAGCGCGCCAGGCGGGATCTGCCGCGCATTGAGAAAGCGCGCACAGCACTTGATTCAGGCGTTGGCCGCCCGTACGCCTGAACCTACGCCACTTCACCTGCCATCGAGGAACCCGACGCCCATGACCCACATCCATCCCCTGCACGCCTTCTGGCTGAGCGCGGTTCTGCTGCTGGCCGGCTCGGTCGAGGCCCAGACCCTGCCGGACTTCACCGAGCTGGTCGAACAGGCCGGCCCCGCCGTGGTCAACATCGAAGCCACTCGCACCGCCGAGGCCGCTGCCGCACGCGGTCCGAACAGCATGGACGAGCAGGAGATGCCGGAGATTTTCAGGCGTTTCTTCGAGCAGCAGCCCGGCATGCCGCAGGTGCCGCGCGACCGCACCTCCATGGGCACCGGTTTCATCATCTCCGCCGATGGCTATGTGCTGACCAATCACCATGTCATCGAGGGCGCCGATCAAGTCGTCGTGCGGCTGCGCGATCGCCGCGAACTGGACGCCACGGTGATCGGCAGCGACCCGCAAAGCGACGTGGCGCTGCTGAAACTGGACGAAACCGGCCTGCCCACCGCGCGCATCGGCAGCTCCAGCGCGCTCAAGCCGGGGCAGTGGATGGTGGCAATCGGTTCGCCCTTCGGCTTCGAGCACTCGGTCACCGCCGGCATCGTCAGCGCGCTCGGCCGCGCCTCGCAGATGGCCGGCCAGCAATACGTGCCGTTCATCCAGACCGATGTGCCGATCAACCGCGGCAACTCCGGCGGCCCGCTGCTCAATACCAGCGGCGAAGTGGTCGGCATCAATTCGCAGATCTTCTCCAACACCGGCGGCTATATGGGCGTGTCGTTCGCGATTCCGATCGAGGTCGCGATGGACGTGGTCGAGCAGATCAAGGAAACCGGCTACGTGGCGCGCGGCCTGCTCGGCGTCAACGTGCAGGAAGTGACCCGCGAGATGGCCAAGAGCCTCGGCCTGCCGCGGCCCGGCGGCGCGCTGGTCGGCGGTTTCAGCCCCGACAGCGCCGCCCAGAAAGGTGGCCTGAAGCGCGGCGACGTCATCCTCAGGTTCGGCGCCACCGTGATCAACCGCAGCAGCGAGCTGCCGCCGGTGGTGGGCGCTACCCGCCCGGGCACACAGGTGGATGTCACGGTGTTTCGCGACGGCCGCGAGCGCAGTCTGCCGGTGGTGGTGGGTGAGCTGCCGCGCGAGCCGGGTGAGCAGGTCAGCCGCAGCACGCCGTCCAGCGCCGCGCCTTCCAATCCGCTGGGCCTGGACATCGAGGACATCACCGCCGAGCAGCGCGAGCAGCTCGGACTTGAAGAGAACGAAGGCGTGGTGATCAGCCGCATCCGCAGCTTGGCCGGCCGCCGCGCCGAACTGCGCGAAGGCGACATCGTGCTGATGGTGGGCCGCACTGCGGTCGGTTCAGCCAAGGATTTCAATGCGGCCGTCAAGGACGCCAAACCCGGTGAACCGGTAATGCTGCTGGTGCGTCGCGGAGATCAGTCCACTTTCGTGACTATCACCCCGAGCCGGGAAGAGTCGCGCTGAGGTTCCGCTTCAGTTCTGTCTCCGAACATGCCTGCCTGGCCAAGGACGGTCCAGGGCAAGCAGGGGCCCGCGTCGTGCGATCCGATGCGGGCCCTTTTTTATGCGTGGAGTCCAGCGCTACTCGGGGCGTCCGCCGACGCGGCCGGGCACCTGGATCAGCTGCGGCGCCTCGCTATTCAGGCGCAGCGCGGTGAGCTTGCCGCCCCACACGCAGCCGGTGTCGATGGCGTGCACGCCGAGGCCCTGAAACAGGCCCAGGGTGGACCAGTGACCGCAGACGATGTTGAGTTGGCGACGCGCGTGGCCGGGCACTTCGAACCACGGGTAGAGGCCGGGCTTCTGGGTGCCGGGTCGGCCCTTCTGCTCGAAGTCGATGGTGCCCTTGGGCGAGCAGAAGCGCATGCGCGTACAGACGTTGATGATCGCGCGCAGCCGATCCATACCTTCGAGCTTGGGGCTCCAGGTGGCCGGCTGGTTGCCGAACATGCTGCGCAGCACCTTGCTGTGGTTGGGCCCGGCCAGCCGGCTCTCAACCTCCTGCGCGCGGGCTCGGGCGATCTTGGCGGTCCACTTCGGGGCGAGCCCGGCGTGCACCATCATCCAGCCCAGTTGCTCGTCCACGTGAACCAGCGGCCGCGTGCGCAGCCAGTCCAGCAGCAGCGGGCCGTCCTCTGCAAACAGCACGCGCTGCAGCTCGGCATTGGTGCGCCGGCGCTCGTTCTCCGGGCGCGCAGCGACTGCCAGCAGCGAGAGATCGTGATTGCCCAGCACCACCGTGCTGTGGATGTCCAGCGAGTGGACCAGCCGCAGCACCTCCAGCGAGTCACCGCCGCGGTTGACCAGGTCGCCGCAAAACCACAGGCGATCTGCGCTGGGATCGAAGCGAATGGCCTCCAGCAGGCGCTGCAGGGGGTCGAGGCAGCCCTGAATGTCGCCGATCGCGTAGACAGCCATCAGTGCAGCACGCGCGGCATGCTGAGCACGAATTCGGCGATTGCCGTCCGGAACGTTCGGCGGTCGTCGGTGATCCAGCCGTAGCTGCCGCGCATGCAGCCTGCGGGGCTGCGCAGGACCGCGCCGGAGGTGTACTCGAAGCCTTGGCCGGGCTCCAGCCGCGGCGTCTCGCCGACCACGCCCGGGCCGCGCACCTCGTCGCTGCCGAGTGTGCCGTCGGTGATGATCCAGTGGCGGTCGACCAGCCGCGCCGACACCCGGCCACGGTTACTCATCCGAACGGTGTAGGCGAACGCATAGCGATGCTGTTCGGGCTCGGATTGTTCCGGCAGGTAGCGGGCTTTGACCTCGATGACAAGGTCAACGCCCTCGGGCAGGTCAATTGCGTCTTCGGTGCTTGGGCTCATGCACGGCATTCTAGTGCAGTGCATCGGGTTCGACCGAACTTGTCCGCGTCGCGCGGCATGCGCTGACGGACGGCGTCGAGCGCGCGGGCAGTGCAGCGATGAAACTGGCGAGTTCGCAGAAGACGATTGAGCGCGCGAGCGGCTGTCCGACGACTGCGCGCGAGCGGCTGTCCAGCGTGGGTCAGCTTTCGCCGAGCGCGTTGGCGAGCCTGACGAAATCCTGCACTGCGATGGTTTCCGCGCGCGCTCCCGGCGCGATGCCGGTCTGCTCCATCAGCTCGGCCGTGCAGACGTTGCCCAGCGCGTTACGCAAGGTCTTGCGTCGCTGCGAAAACGCGGCGCGCACAATCCGCTCAAAGGCGCGAGGCGCGATCAGGCCGAGTTCATCGACGGGCCGCGGCTGCAGGCGCACCACCGCCGAATCGACCTTGGGCGGCGGTCGGAAGGCGCCCGGCGGAACCTTCAGCAGCGGCGTCACCCGGCAGCGCGCCTGCAGCATTACCGACAGCCGGCCATAGACCTTGCTGCCGGGCGCTGCGGCCATGCGGTCAACCACCTCTTTCTGCAGCATGAAGTGCATGTCGGTGACCACCGCAAGATGATCCAGCGCGTGGAACAGGATCGGCGACGAGATGTTGTAGGGCAGGTTGCCGACCAGGCGTATCGGCTTGCCCGCCGCGAGCTCGGTGAAATCCACCTTTAGCACGTCGGCATGGACGATCTGCAGATCGGCATCGAGCTCAGCGCCAAGTGCAGCCAGCGGTGCGATCAGGTCGCGGTCGAACTCGATCACGGTCAAGCCGCGATGGCGCTGCAGCAGCGGACGGGTGATCGCGCCGGCGCCCGGGCCGATCTCGACCAGTCGCTCGCCGGGCTGTGGATCGATCGCGCGCACGATCTTCTCGATCATGCCTGGGTCGGCGAGGAAGTGCTGGCCGAGAGATTTCTTGGTCTGGTGGCTCATGCGTTTTGGGCTCGGCGATGCTGAGCGATCGCTCGGGCGGTGTTGAAGGCGGCGATCAGGCTCGAAGGATCGGCTTCACCCAAACCCGCCAGCGACAGGGCCGTGCCGTGGTCGACGGCGACCCGCACGAAAGGCAGACCCAGACTGATATTGACCGCCTGCTCGAAGCCGCTGTGTTTGAGCACCGGCAGGCCCTGGTCGTGGTACATCGCCAGCACGGCGTCGAAGCCGCGCAGCTGCTGCGGCAGGAAAGCGGTGTCGGCCGGCAGCGGCCCGATCAAGTGCAGCCCTTCCGCGCGCAGCGCCTCAAGGCAGGGCGTGATGACCTCGATCTCCTCGCGGCCGAGATGCCCGTCTTCTCCAGCGTGTGGATTCAGGCCGAGCACTGCGATGCGCGGATGGGTCAGGCCGAAATCGCTGCGAAGCGCGCTGTCCAGGCGGCGTGCCGCGCGCTCGATCCTGGCGCAAGTAATGGCTGCGGGCACGGCAGACAGCGGCATATGGGTGGTGACCAGAGCGACGCGCAGCGTCGGCGACGCCAGCATCATCACCACGTCATCGATGCCCGCCGCGGCGGCGAGACGCTCGGTCATGCCGGAGAACGCGACGCCGGCGTCATTGATAACTGCCTTGTGCACCGGGCCGGTGACCAATCCGTCGAACTCGCCGCCAAGGCAGAGCTGCACGCCGCGATCGATGCAGCGCAGCAGCTGCGGCACGTTGCGCGGGTCCGGCCTGCCCGGCACGACCTCGACTGCCAGCGGTTCGGCCAGCACGCTCAGGTGCCCGCCGCGGCGCTCTACGGCTTCCGATTTCTGATAGGGCGCGAGGCTGACGCGGAGCCCGAGTCTCTCTGCCAGCCACTGCAGCTGCACTGGGTCGGCGATCGCCACTAGGTCGCAGTCGCGCTCTGTCAGAGCCAGCATGAGCGAAAGCTCGGGGCCGATCCCGGCGGGTTCGCCGGGGATAAGCAGCAGGCGGGGTGGCTCACCGTGTGCGCGCGCAGCGCTGGTGTCGGGCGCAGCGCTGGCAGTGGGCGCAGCGCTGGCTATGGGCATTGGATCAACTCAGCTCTGCAAACGCGTTTCGATGTAGGCCTCTTCGCGCATCTGCCGCTGGAAGCGCTCGTACTCATCTTCGGCCTTGCGGCGGCCGATGGCTTCGCGTGCTTCGTTGCGGCGCAGCTGCTCGGTGACATCCTGTTCGCGGGAGCTCAGGCGCTGCAGCACGTGGAAACCGGCCTCGGTCTCGAACGGCGCGGAAATCTGGTTGTCGTCCAGAGTCAGCAGCACATCACCGACCGACTGGCCCCAGGCGTAGACCTGAAACCAGCCCATTTCGCCGCCCTGATTGCGGGTGTTGACGTCGTCGGATTCCGCGCGGGCAAGCGCGGCAAAGTCTTCGCCCGCGTCCAGCCGCGCCTTCAGGGCCTGCGCCTTGATTCGGGCTTCCTCGCGGGTCACCACTTCGTTGGCGCGCACCATCACGTGGCGAGCGCTGTATTCGGTTTGCTTCTGTGAGCCGGTCTCGCGACGCTCGATCAGCTGCAGCAGGTGGTAGCCGGCCGGTCCGCGAACCGCGGGTGAGACCTCGTCGGGCGCCATGCCCTCCACCATCTGCGCGAACATCGGCGGGATTTCGTCATAGCGGCGCCAGCCGAGGTCGCCCCCCTCCAGCGCGTTGGGCGCGTCGGAGTAGCGGATGGCAGCGGCGTTGAAGGTCATCTCGCCGCGCATGACCAGGCTGCGGACGCCGTCGATCTTGGTCTTGGCCAGCTCAATCTGATCGGCGGTGGCGCCGTCGGGCATCGCAACCAGAATATTTGCCACGCGCACTTGGCCGGTCTGCAGGCTGTCGCCCGCCAGCAGCATGTCGATTTCGCTCTCACTCACGTTGACCCGGCTCTGTACTACCTGCTGGCGCAGCCGCTGGACCACGATTTCGTCGCGCAGCGACTGCGCGAACTCCGAGAAGCCGATGCCCTCGCTGGCCAGCTGCGTGCGCATCTGTTCGACGCTGATGTTGTTCTGTTGGGCGATGCGGCGGATCGATTCCTCGACTTCGCTGTCAGGCACGCGAACGCCCATCTCGCGGGCGCGCTCCACCTGCAGCTTGACCAGCACCAGACGTTCGAGCACCTGGCGCTCAAGCGCTGCCCGCGGCGGCAGCTGGTCGCGGCGATCCGCGTACTGGGTGAGGATGTTGGCAACCGCGCGATCCAGCTCGCTGCGCAGGATGACTTCCTCTTCAACCACCGCCACCACGCTGTCGACGGGCGTCATTGGAACGGCGAGCTGGGCGCGGGCGGGCGTCAGCGCGTCGAGCGTCAGGGCAAGCAACGCCATCAACGCAAAGGGCATAACTCGAAGCGGGGCGATCCGGTCCATGGGTGAACGGTCTCGTTAGATGGTGGGAGAGTCGAGCGAAGCTGCGGCCTAACACGAGGTCGGCAGGGTGCCAGAGCTGGGCTGAACGGGCGGACAGGCTGCCATGCGGCGCGTCGACACGGCTTGAATAGCGGAGTTCCCGGCAGGGCGCACGGGCTCAGCGCGCGTAGCCGAGAATAGCACGCTGCAACAGCTCCTCGGAGTCGCGGCCGAAGCGGCCGAGGCCCTTCAATTCGATCTCAACGTACAGCGCGTTGTTCTTCTCGCCCTCACGGTTGCGCACGTAATGGCGGCCAAGCACGCGCACCGCCACGCAGCAGCTTTCCCACTGCAGGCCGGCAAAGGCTTCGATGGTGCGGTCGTCGGCGATCGAGTAGTTCCAGCGGCCGAGGATGCGCCAAGCGTTGCTGACTGGGATCAGCCAGGTGCTGTCGATCTGCTCGACCGGCACGTCGCCGGTGCGGCGGAAGCGGTAGCTCAGGTTGGCGATGCCGGCATCGCCAAACCGGTACTGGGCGCGCAGGGCGGACAGGTCGGTCTGGCGAGCGACGTCGTCCCACTGGCTGCCGATGCCGGCGGAGAAACGCTGCGAGAAGTTGAACGACACTTCGCCGACCCACGGCGAGGCGTCGCGCCGCAGCGGAATGCTGCCCGGCACCAGCCCGACGCGGGGCGAGTCGAAATAGCGGATCTGACCGATGCTGGCGGCGAGCCGTTCGCGGCCGTCGCCGGGATCGAAGAAGCGGCTGCCGACGGCCAGCGTCAGCTGATTGGCGTCCATCTGCCGGTCGGCGCCGGTGAATCGGTTGGAGCGGAACAGCTGCGCAAAGCTGAAGGAAAGCTCCTGGGTGTCGAACAGCGGCAGCGCGTCCTGATCGCGGAACGGCGCGCGCAGGTAAAACAGACGCGGCTCCAGGGTCTGCTGCAGGTCGCGGCCAAACAGCCGCACCGGGCGCTCGAACATCAGGCCGGCATCAAGGCTGGCAATCGGCAGACTGCGGCTGGGGTTGCGGCCGGGCAGGCTGCTGCCGAAGCCGGGGTCGAGCTGATAGCCGGTCTGGCGGAAGGCGATCTCCGGGCGCAGGAAGCCCCAGGCGCGCTCGAAGGGAGCCCGCAGCCAGGGCCGCAGGTCGTAGCGCTGACCAGCGTCGCGGTCCTGATGGCCAAAAGCGACGAACTCCGAATCGATGCCGTAGCGCAGCGGACCGAGCGTTCCCGACCAGCCGAATCGCAGCTGCGGCAGCTGTTGAAAGGGCGCGGCGGCGTTGGAGATCAGCGGGTCGACCAGCTGGTAGTCGCGCAGCACCGCGCTTGCGCGCCACTGCGGGCCCACCCCGTAGAGGCCGGCGCTGGATTCCAGCAGGGTGGTGGAGATGCTGGTCAGCGAATCGCCAAAGTCTTCGAAGTAGCGGTCGTCGGAAACCTGGTTGAGGTCGGCGCCGACGGTCCAGGCCGGGCTCAGGCGACCTGAGTGGCGGAAGCGCAGTGCACCGCGGTCGCGGCCGCTGACATCGTCGTTGGGCAGCCAGTCGCCTTCCAGCGTGCCCTCGAAGCTGCGGCCGAGATAGCGGAATTCACCGCCCAGCATCAGGCCGCGCCGGCCGAGGCTGCGCAGGATCAGGGTGGCGTCGTAGTTGGGTGCAAGGTTCAGGTAGTAGGGCAGCCGCACGTCCAGCCCGTTGCTGTTGCCCGAGCCCACGCCGGGATACAGAAAGCCGCTGCGCCGCTGCTCGTCGATCGGAAAGGTCACGTAGGGCAGGTAAAACACCGGCAGGCCGGCGAACTCCAGGCGAGCGTGGCGGGCCCGGCCCAGGCCGGATTCGGTATCGAGCTCGATAGACTCGGCCCTGAATTGCCAGGTTTCGCGCTGCGGGTCGCAGGTGGTGTAGGTGACCTGCTCAAGAGCGCTGCGCGGGCCGCGCAGGCTGGCCGCTGCGGCGACTCCGTTGCCGCGCTGCGCCAGCAGCTGGTAGCGCAGCCCCTGCAGTTGGGTGACATCGGCGACCAGATCGCCGCGCGCGGACTCCGCCTCAACCAGCAGGGCGCGATCCTGATACTGCACGCCGCGCTCGGCTTCGAACCGCGCCGGCTCGCTCAGGTAGCGCAACAGCGGCGCGCCCAGCCACTGGTCCGCGCGACTGAGCTCAGCGCGGCCGCTCAAGGTGTAGCCGCCGTCGTCACCGATCTCGAAGGCATCGGCGCTGACCTCGATCGGCGACTGCTCGCGGTCGCCGTCCTTGGGCAGATCTGGACGATAAAAGGGCAGGTAGTCGTACTGGCGACAGAAACTCCAGTCGACAGCGGCCGAATCCGGCGCCTGCGCAGAGACAGTCGGCGTGGCCAGGAGCAGGCCAAGCGACAGGCTCAACGGACGAATTGGCAGGGGGAATGCGCTCAAGGCAGGGCTCACAGGCGGGGCGAAGCGGCTGCTGACGCGCCCGGAGGTCGACATCGGCGGCGCCGGATTGTCCGTAAGCTTGCAGGAAAGCCCAAGCCAGCGGCAATTGCTGCGCCTCGACGCTGTCTGCCCTTACCCGCCTAGGCTCGCTTTGTCGCCTTCGGCTCGGCGTATCCTCGCCGGGCAAAGACAATCCAGGAGGGTGGTAGTGGGCGTTGCGGATCCGTTGAACCAGGCGGGGCCCGTGCTCGCGGTGCTGAGCGCCGAAGAAGGACGCGTGCTCAGTATCAACGAGGCGTTCAGTCGGGTGTTCGGGTATTCGCCCGAGCAGGTGCTCGGCGCCTTGCCGATGGAGTTCGGGCTTTGGCCGGATTTATCGATCGGCACCGCCATCTGGGGCGAGCTACAGGCGCAAGGGAGCGTGCGCGGGTTGGAGATTTTGGCCCGCTGTGCCGACGGCCGCCTGCAGTGGTGCGTACTCGACTGCGACTGCCTGATTCTGGATGGGCGCACCCTGATCGTGGGCCGAATCATTGGGGCGCAAAGGCAGCGGCTACAGGCCTGCGAGACGCCGCCGACCGAGGCCCCCGGCGACAGCTATCAATCCTTGTACTGGCATGCCGCTGAAGGCCTGTATCGCAGCCTGCCGAGCGCAGGGCTGGTGGATGTAAACCCCGCCATGGCGGCGATTTTCGGCTTCGAGTCGACCGAGCAGATGCTGGCCGAGATCGGCCAAGACGTCAGCCCGCTGTATGCAAGCGCCGCAGACGCCCGCCTCGTGCGGGAAGAGCTCGACCGCTTTGGCGTGCTGCGCGCCAACAGGCTGGCGATGTGCCGACGCGACGGCAGCCCGATCTGGATCAGTGAGAACGCCCGGACCGTCTTCGACCCGCAGGGGCGGGCGCTGTTTTACGAGGGCTCGATCATTGATGTCAGCGCGCAGCACGAGGCGCAGCAGGCCCTGCACGAATCCGAGCTGCTGTACCGGGCGCTGGTGCAGAACTGTCGGGACGGAGTGTTCCTGATCCAGCGCGGAAGGCTGCTGTTCGTCAACGAGGCGCTGGCGGACATGCTCGGCTATGCAGCCGCCGAGCTGGTCGGTCGCGCCTACATGGCGCTGGTGCACCCGAGCGATGTCGAGGCCCAAGCAGAGCGACGGCGGGCGCGCGAGGACGGCGCGCTGGACGTGCAGCGTTACGTCATTCGGCTGCTGCATCGCGACGGCCGCAGCCTGAGTTTCGAGGTGCACGCCGACGCTCTGCAGTATCACGGCGATATCGCTTCGACCGGGGGTCATTCGCGACATCACCGCCGAACACTCCCAGCGCCGCGCGCTGGAGGAAGCAGAAGCCCGCTATCGCGAGCTGTTCCTGAGTTCGCCGGTCGGGTTGTTCCGCAGCACCGAGTCGGGGCGCTTCATCGATGCCAACCCGGCCCTGGCGAGGATGCTGCGCTTCCCAGACCCGTCGGTGATGATCCGCGAAGTCGAATCGCTGGAGCGGCTCTACGTTGATCCGACTGACCGCGAGCGTCTGCTGGAGGTGCTGCGCCGCGAGCGCGAGGTCAAGGATTTCAGCACCCGGCTGCTGGGCTTCGACGGCGGCCTGCTGTGGGTCAACCTGTCCGTGCAGATCAGTACGGAAACGGCCGACGGTCTGCAGCTGAGCGGCTCGGTGGTGGATATCAGCCGCCAGCGCGAGGCCGAACATCTGCTGCGGTTTCACGCCAATTTCGATGCGCTGACCGGCCTGCCCAATCGCTGGCAGTTCGAACAGCAGCTGCTGCTGGCGCTGGGCGACGCCCGCGAGCGCGGCACGCACGACTATGCCGTGCTGTTTCTGGATCTCGACGGTTTCAAATGGGTCAATGACAGCCTTGGCCACGGCGCCGGTGACCGACTGCTGGTGGCGATCAGCGAACGGCTTTCCAAGCGGCTTGGCCGCGAGGCGCTGCTGGCGCGCTACGGCGGCGATGAATTCAGCCTGCTGCCGCACGGGCCCTGTCCGCGCGAGCGCGCGCTTGAGCTCGCTGCACAGGTGACGGATCTGTTTGCTCGACCGTTTCGAGTCGATGGCCAGGAGGTCTATTCCGGCGCCAGCCTGGGTATCGTGCTGGGCCACTCTGACTACCGCTGGCCCGAGCAGCTGCTGCGCGATGCGGACACCGCGATGTACCGCGCCAAGCTGGCGGGAAAATCGGGCTCCGTGGTGTTCGACGACGCCATGCATGCCGAAGTGCGGCACCGCTTCGAGCTGCAGACCGATCTGCGCTTGGCGCTGTCGCGCAGCGAGTTCGTCGTCTACTTCCAGCCGATCGTCGACCTTGCCACCGGCGATACCCTCGGCTGTGAGGCGCTGGTGCGCTGGCAGCATCCCCGACGCGGCCTGCTGCTGCCCTGCGAATTTCTGAGCCTGGCCGAAGAAACCGGGCTGATCGGCGAGATCGACCTGTGGATGCTGCAGACGGCGAGCGCGCAGGTGGCGAAATGGCGGCAGCGGCCGGGCGCCGAGCGGCTGTCCTTGAACATCAACATGGACGAACGGCTGGTGGCCGCCGCGGATGCGCCTGTGCTGGTGCTTGAGGCTTTGGCACGCTCGGGCCTGCCGGCGGCGGACCTGCATATCGAAGTCACCGAGCGCGTGTTCCGGGCCGATTTCTCGCAGACCAGCGAGCGTCTGGCCGGCCTGAAATCCACCGGCGCGGCGCTGGTGGTCGATGACTTCGGCACCGGCTATTCGTCTCTCGACAGCTTTGCGCAATCGCCCTTCGATGCGCTGAAAATCGACCGCAGCTTTATCCGCGACATGCTGGGCAACGTGCGGCACCGCGCCATTGTCCACACCATCGTCAGCTTCGCCCGCGATCTGGGCCTGAATCTCACCGCCGAAGGCGTGGAGACCGAGGCGCAGAACGCCCTGCTGCTGGACATGGGCTGTCGCCGCGGCCAAGGCCATCTTTACGCGATGGCGATGCCGGCCGATGAATTCGAACGCTGGCTGCAGCGACAGGCTCGCTGAGCCCTTTGCCTTCCGGCCTGACGACGGGCGGCTACACTGGGTCGCCCTCCTCGCTGGCCTGATCTCGCTCACATGTCGATGCGCCCCGCCAGCGAGCTCGATTCCCCCATCAGTCGGGACGCGCGGCGTCTGTTGACCCGCGGCCAGCTCACCTCCGCCGCGCTCGAATTGATGGGCACCGGCCGCAGCTTCGCGTCCTTGAGCCTGCGCGAGATCACTCGCGCCGCGGGGCTGGCGCCCGCCGCTTTCTATCGGCATTTTCCCAACCTCGACGAGTTGGGCCTTGCGCTGGTGGAGGAGTCTGGCGTGACCCTGCGCCGCCTGCTTCGCGAAGCCCGCCGCACCGGCCTGCCGCCGACGCATATCCTGCGCAGCTCGGTGCTGATTTTCCGGACCTATGTGCGTCAACACCGCGCGCATTTTCTATTTATCGCGTCCGAGCGCGGCGGCGGCGTTCCGGTCATCCGCCAGGCGATCCGCACTGAAGAAGGCCACTTCGCCCATGACCTCGGCCAGGACATGCGGCGACTGGGGCTGATGGGGGACATCGATGCTGACACCCTGGCGCTGCTGTGTCGGCTGGTGGTGGCGACCATTGTCAACGCCATCAACGACATTCTTGACCTGCCCGAGGACTCGCCGCAGGCCGAGCGCGAGCAGCTGCAGGAGCTGACCCGCCAGCTGCGGATGATCTTCCTCGGCGCGCAGCGCTGGCGCTCGTCGCGCGCAGAACGGCGTTAGCGCTAAGAGCTGCGCGAGCGCCGAGCGCGGGTTTCAGTCGCGAAAATTGTCGAACTGCAGCGGCAGTTCGAAATCCGCCGCGCGCAGGCGCGTCATCACCGCCTGCAGATCGTCCCGCTTCTTGCCGTTAATGCGCAGCTTTTCGCCCTGGATCTGGGTGTCGACCTTGATCCCGTAGCCCTTGATGGCGGCGACGATTTTCTTCGCTGCGGCCTGCTCGATGCCCTGCTTCACCTTGACCGTTTGGCGCGCGCCGGCGACGTTGGTTTCGACCTCGGAGGGCTCAAGGCAGCGCACGTCGATGCTGCGCGCGGTGAGGCGCTGCCGCAGGATGTCCATCATTTGCTGCAGCTGGAACTCGCTGTCGCCCTTCAGTTTTACGGCGTTTTCCTCCAGCTCGAACTCCGCCGACGTGCCGCGGAAATCGAAGCGCTTGGTCAATTCGCGGCTGGCCTGGTCAACGGCATTGGTCAATTCGTGGGAATCCACTTCGGAAACGATGTCGAACGAAGGCATGGTGGGGGTCCGTAGGAAAGCGAGGGGGATCAGGGCAGCAGCAGAGCCGGGTCGAGGCGGGTGTCGAACCAGTTCAAGCCCCAGTGCAGATGCGGCCCGGACGCGCGTCCGGTGGCCCCGACCGCACCGATCTGCTGGCCTTGCTCGACGCGCTGGCCGGGGCTGACATCCAGCCGCGACAGATGCAGAAAACTGGAGCTCAGGCCGTGCCCATGATCCAGCAGCAGCGTGCCGCCGGTCAGATACAGATCGGGCTCGGCAAAACTGACGATGCCGGCTGCAGGCGCCTTGATCGCGGTGCCGGTGGGCACGGCGATGTCCAGGCCCATGTGCGGGGAGCGCGGCTCGCCGTTGAGGATACGTTGGCTGCCGTAGACACCGCTGATACGCCCGCCGTCAACCGGGCGGAGAAAGCCGTGCACGAAGTCGGTGCGATCGTCGCTGCGCTGGCGGGCTGCCACGACCGCCGCCTGCTCGCGCGCGATCCGCGCGGCGATCACCGGGTTGGGGCTGACGGTCTGCGGCGGCAGCCCGTCCACGCGCTCGATTCGAAACTCCCGCGGCGCGATTTCGACGGAATGGGTCTGCGGCGTCCCGGTCGGAGGACGGATTTCGATCCGCAGCATGCCCAGGGCGTCGCGGCCGACGCCGAACAGCAGCCAGCCGTCGGCGGAGACCTTCAGCTCGCGGCCGTCCACAAGCGCGCGACTGCCGGGCTCGAGTTGGACGATGGCGATGCCGCCCTGCGGCAGCTTCCCGGGAAGCGCATCTGCGGCGCTGGCCTGAAGCCCGCCCAGCGTCAGCAGCAGCGCCAGCAGGGCGCTGAATGGCAGGGGCTTAGGCCTCATGGGTATCTCCCGGGGTATCTGTTGGACCTGTGTCGCAGCGGCAGCGCCGGTGCTGGCCGCGCGCAGGCCACTGCCGCGGCACGGGATCGGGCCCGCCGTCACACAGCGGCTGGCAGCGCAGCAGGCGCCGCAGCGTCAGCCACAGCCCGCGGAAGGCGCCGAAACGTTCAATGGCCTGCATCGAATATTCCGAGCAGCTCGGATGAAAACGGCAGTGCTGGCCGAGCAGCGGACTGATGAATCGCTTGTAGCCGCGCAAGAGTAGGATCAGGGGTCGACGCAATGGGGTGGGCCTTGGAGCGGTGGTCTATCGGAACAGGGTAGGGCGACGCAGCGGCGATTGCGGTACACGATTGGGGGCGAAGCGCGTACTGTGCCCGGCGTGGCGCGGGTCAGCGACGCGCCCACGAGACAGGAATTTGCATCGGCACTGGCAACCATCGCTTGCCGCGGAGCGGTCGAAAGGCTATAACACGCGCCCGCTGAGCCTCAAGCAACTCACATAAGGGAAAGGCTACCGTGGCAGCGAAGTCCAAACCGGTGAAGACACCAGCCAAGGCGGTGGGCAAGGCCCCTGCGACTCCGGCCAAGCCGGCCAAACCTGCGGCCGAGGCGGCGACAGCCGCACTCAACAAGGCCGCAGCCAACAAGGCCGCAGCCAAGCCCGTGGTCACCAAGCCCAAGCCGGCGAGCACGCCTGCGGCGAAGCCGAAGCCTGCAGCGAAGGCGTCATCTTCAGCCAAGGCCAAGCCGGCAGCGAAGGGAAAGGCGGCTGTCGCAAAGCCGAGCCCCAAGCCGAAGACGCCAGCAAAGTCGCCAGCTAAACCGCCAGCTAAACCGGCGGCCAAGTCCAAACCTGCAGCCAAGCCGCACGCGGCACCCGTGAAATCGGCCGCAGGCGTTGCCGAGAAGGCGGCGAGCACGGTGAAGTCGATCACCCGGGCCATTGTAGGTATGGTGAAGGGCGCCAAACCGGCCGAGAAGTCTGCCGACAGGCCCGCGGCAAAGACCGCACCGGCCAGCGCATCTTCCAAGACCTCGACTGCGGTCAAGAAACCCACATCCAGCGCCGCTAAAGTGGCCACTGCCTCCGCACCGGCCAGCGCAAAGAAAGCCGCTCCGTCCAGCGCCCAAGCCGGCGCGGAGGTCAATCGCAATTCAGGGAACACGATGAAATCCAGCGTCACCAAAGGAAAGGCTGCTCCCACCGGAGCCGAGGTGGTCAACCGCGCTCGCGCCGTCAAGCCAAGCCGTCCCGCCGCACCGCAAGAGCTGCTGACCGCCCAGTCGGTTATTCGCGTGGATCTGCCCACGGGCTACAGGCCCAAAGCGGGCGAGGACTACATGAGCCCGATGCACCTCGAATTCTTCCGCCAGAAGCTGACTCTCTGGCGCGCCGAACTGGTCGACGAATCCAAGCAGACCATCGACAACTTGCGCGAGGAAGTGCGTGATGTCGGCGACGAGGCCGAGCGCGCCACCCGCGAAACCGAGAACTCACTCGAGCTGCGCACCCGCGACCGCTACCGCAAGCTGATCAGCAAGATCGAAAAAGCGCTGAAGCGGGTCGATGACGGCTCCTACGGCTACTGCGAGGAAACCGGCGAAGAGATTGGCATCGACCGCCTCGAAGCCCGCCCGATTGCCACGATGTGCCTCGATGCCCAAGAGCGCTGGGAGCATCGTCAGAAGCTGATGGGGGATTAGCGGCGACGCTTGACTTCAGCGACACCTCAGAAGGCCCCGCAGTGCGGGGCCTTCTATTTTTTCAGACGTCCGAGGGATGAAGTCGAACTCCGCGGCTGCGCAGGCTGCAGGGCGGCCTTTGACTCGCAGCGTTTAGCGATGCGCCGAGAAGCGGCGGATCAAGTCGGCGGCGGCTCAAGACCCACCCAACGACTGCACGGCGTTTGGGCGCGGGACGTGGTGATCAAACAGGGTCGACGCTCGGCGATGGGCGGGTGTTTGCAAAGATCCCTGCGTTGAGCGGCGGCTTTGCCGAGCGCGGCAGGCGGCTTCACTGCCGCCTCCAAGATCCTCAGCTCCCGGATCTCCGAGTCCCGGATCCTTGAGTCGCCGATCTAAATCCGCGATCTAAACCCCCGATCTAAACCTCCGATCTAAACCCCCGAGTCCTCAACCAGAGTCTCGTGCCCGCACCCAATCCTCGAATCCAAAATCCCGAATCCCCGGCCTCACTCCCACTTCCACAGCGGCTGATCCTTCGCCGGCAGCTCGCCGCGCAAGCGCAGGCGCACCAGGTCGACCGGCATGGTGCCGCCTTTCAGGATGGCGTCGTGGAAACTGCGCGCGTCCATCTGGCCGGAATCCACCAGCTCGCGGCGCAGGGCCCGGAACTGCAGACCGCCGAGCAGGTAGGCGGCCTGATACAGCGGGCCGTAGTCGCCGGTGAAGCTGCGCCGCACCTCGGCCGCGGCGTTCTCGCGCTCGTGGCCGACTTCGTTCACCAGCAGCTCGATCGCCTGCTGCGGGCTCATGCTGCCGAGATGAAAGGCGAGGCTGAACTGAATGCGCGCGGCCCGGTGGCTGCGCCAGAACAGCATGCCGATGCGGTCTTCCGGGGTCTGCGCGAAGCCGCGCTCATACAGGTACAGCTCCCAGTACAGCGCCCAGCCCTCGGTCCAGAACGGCGTGCGGAACAGCTGGCGCTGGGTCTGGTAGCGCTGGTTGTAGAAGTACTGCAGATGGTGGCCGGGGATCAGCTCGTGGTGGACCACCGCGCGTGAGAAATGCCGGTTGTTGCCGCGCAGGCTCATCAGCTGCTTTTCATGCGGCATGCTCGAGGTCGGGTAGGCGACCCAGACATCGCGCCCGCCGAGAAAAAACGGCGCCTGCAGCTGCGCCTGCGGGCTGAGCATGTTCATCCGCCAGTCGCGCCGCGCCAGCTCGGGCACCGTCACCAGCGCGCTGTCGGTCAGATAGTCGACGGCCTCATTGGCCAGCTCCACGACCAGTTTGGGCTGTCCGCCGATCGGCGGAGACTTCTGTTTGACCGCTTCCAGCGCCTCGCGCCAGTCGTCGAAGCCCATCTCGCGCGCGGCCTTGGCCAGCTCCTCGCGGCACCAGGCCAGCTCGCGCTGGCTGATCTCCACCAGCTGTTCGGGGCTGTAGGGAATGCGTTCGGCGCGCAGGGCCCGCACCAGGGCGTCGCGGCCGATCGGGTCGCCGATGATCACCTCGGGGTTGTCGACGCCGGCGAGGCGGGAGCGGATCAGGTCGGCCGTTTTCTGCAGCTGGGACTCCAGCGCGGGCCAGGGCTGGGCCAGCCAGAAGCTGAACTCCGGGTCATAGCCGTCCTGGTGGGCGAACCAGTCTTTCAGCGCGCCGCGAGTGGCATCCAGCACGCGCGCGGCGCGATGCGCCACGGCCGGCGTCAGCGCGGCGAGGGCGGCATCCTTGGCCTCGATTCGGGTATCGAGTTCGGCCAGCGCCGTGCGCGCAGCCTCGAATCGCGCCGCGCTCGTGCGTCCATCGGCCTGCTGCAGGCGACGCCGCGCTTCGGCGAGCTCGATCAGCCGGTTTACCTCAGGCAGCAGTGGCGCGGCCTGCCGCAGGCGACTGCGTTCGAATTCAAGCTCGGATTGCCTGGAGTCCAGCTCGGCCGAGAACAGCAGCCAGTCGATGCGGTCCTCAAGGCCCAGCGATTCAAACTCCATCGCCGCAAGTCTCGCCTGCCAGGCGCCGTAGAGCTCGCCCAGCGCGGTTCGGCGCGCCTCGCCCCAGGCGATGTCGTTGACGTGCTCGATTGAGACGAGATCCGCCCGGAAACGCTGGATCTGCGGCGCCAGCACCTGCGCGCTGGCCTGGTGTTCGCCGATCGGCGGAAGCAGAAGCTCAGAAGGCAGGGGTGCGGCGGCCTGCGCTGCCGCCGCTGCCAGCAGGAAGGAGAACGCGGCGGCGGATAGACGGCTGCGAATCATGGCGGGCTCCGGCGGAAAGGTGTGGCGGAGTGTGCCCGCTGCCGCGCGCGCTGCCGCATGCCGTCGGTTGGTGCACGGCGCGGGGGGACGGAACCGAGCGAGCCGGGCAGGGCACGCTTCGTTCTGGCGCGGCCTAATTCGCAGCCCCGGCCGCGCGCTTGGCCAGCTGGCGGATTACGCCAAGCAGGGCCGCCAGCCCGTTGCTGCGGGTTGGCGACAGGTGTTTGGCCAGCCCGATATCGGAAACATAGGTCGGTTCGGTGGCGGCGATCTCCTCTGCGCTGCGGCCGGAGTAGACGCGCAGCGCCAGATAGATCAAGCCTGAAACAATCGTCGAATCGCTGATCGCGTGGAACACCATGCGATTCGCATCGCCCTCGGGCACCACCCAGACCATCGACTGGCAGGCGGTCAGCCGGTTGGCTTCGGTCTTCCAGGCCTCCGGCAGCGGCGGCAGTTTCTTGCCGAGGTCGATCAGGTACTGATAGCGCTCCGACCAGTCGCTGAAAAAAGCGAACTCTTCGGCAATCGCCGCCTGAGCGGCGGCGGCGCTGGGCTCCAGCGGAAACGGCGAGGCCGGGGTCCGGGTAGCGGAGATAGGCGTAGTCATCCGGCGCGCTTCCAGCGGCAGCCTGCGGCGGTGTCTTCGAGCAGGATGCCCTCATCGGCCAGCTGGGCGCGGATCGCGTCGGCGCGGGCGAAGTCGCGCGCGGCCTTGGCGGCGATGCGCTCGTCCACCAATGCATGGATGCGGGTGTCGTCTTCGGCGCCGACGCCGCGCGCAAACCAAGCCTCCGGGCACTGCTGCAGCAGGCCGAGCGCGCGCCCTGCTGCCAGCAGCTGGGCCTTGGCCTGCACCCGTGCATCGCCGTCGGACTTGCGGGCGTCGCCTGCAATTTTTTGCAGTTCGGCCAGCGCCAGCGGGGTATTCAAGTCGTCCGCCAGCGCCTGCTCGACGCGGTCCGGGATGGCGACATCAAGCGCCTCGATGTCCGCCAGTGCGCGCAGGGTGCCGTACAGCCGGTCCAAGGTGCGCAGGCCCTGTTCGATCAGGCTTTCCGTCCAGTCCAGCGGCTGCCGGTAGTGCGCCGACATCAGCGCCAGCCGCAGGGCTTCGGGCGGGTGTTCTTTCAGCAGGTCATGAACGCGACGGATGTTGCCGACCGACTTCGACATCTTGCTGCCGCCGAAGGTGAGCATGCCGTTGTGCAGCCAGTGGCGGGCGAACAGCCGCCCGCCGTGCGCGCAGGTGCTCTGCGCGATCTCGTTCTCGTGATGCGGAAACTGCAGGTCGACCCCGCCGGCGTGGATGTCGATGGTCTCGCCGAGATGCGCCTCGCACATGGCCGAGCACTCGATATGCCAGCCGGGACGGCCGCGGCCCCAGGGGCTCTCCCAGCCCGGCAGCTCCGGCGGCGACGGCTTCCACAGCACGAAGTCGCCGGCCGCTCGCTTGTAGGGCGCCACTTCCACCCGCGCCCCCGCCAGCATCTCGTCGGTGCTGCGGCGCGAAAGCTTACCGTAGTCGGCATAGCTGTTGACCGCGAACAGGGCGTGGCCCTCGGCGACATAAGCGTGGCCGGAGCCGATCAGATCCTCGATCATCCGGATCATCTGCGGGATGTGCGCAGTCGCGGCCGGCTCCAGATCCGGCGGCGCCACGCCGAGCGCGGCCATGTCCTCGCGATAGGCGGCGGCGAAGCGGTCGGTGATGGTGCTGATCGGCACGCCCTGTTCGGCCGCTGCGGCGTTGATCTTGTCGTCGACGTCAGTGATGTTGCGAGCGTAAACGACCTGCGGAAAGTGCCGGCGCAGCAGGTCAGCCAGCAGCCCGAACACCACCGGCCCCCGCGCATTGCCAATATGCACATAGTTGTAGACCGTCGGGCCGCAGACGTAGAACGTCACCCGGTCGGGATTTTGCGGGCGCAGCGGTTCGTGCTGACGGCTCAGGCTGTTGAAGAGTTGGATATCCATAGGCGCGGGAGTTTAACGGCTCGCGAGGCTGGGCTTTGCGAGGAGCCCGCCGACGCCGAGACTTCGCCATATCACTCGTGGCTTCGCTGGCGTGGTTCGGCCAGTGCGCGGAGGAATCAACCCACACCAGTGCGCTGCGAAGCGCGCGTGAGGGGGTAAATGAACGCCAGGCTCTCCTCTTAACGGATTTCTACAGCGCGGATTCAGCGCCGGGCTGTTTGAATCCACCGGCAGCGCAAGGACCGCGCCGCTCCTCCGCAGACCCGGACCACACGATCGCCGATTGCAACCGGCACGGCTCCGGAGGGCCCGATATCCGCAGGCGCGGCCGACCGGTCCGCCTAGCCTGAACCCAGGAGTCCGCAATGCTGCAGCCCAAGGCCACTACGGTCCGTCGCACGTTCACCCCACGCCCGCTGCAGGCGCTGGCCTGTATTGGTTTGGCGGGCCCGCTGTTGATGATCGCGGCTGCTGCGCAGGCGCAGGGTCCGGTGGGCAGCAGCCCGGACAATGTTCGCCACAGCTATTCGACCGCCACCGTGCTCAGCGCATCGCCCGCCTACGAAACCGTGCGTTTCTCCGAGCCTCGCGAGGAATGCGCCGAGGAGCGGGTGGTCTATCGCGACCGTGACAGCGGCACCGCTGGAACCGTGATCGGCGCCATCGTCGGCGGTGTGGTTGGCAACCAGGTCGGCGGCGGCAGCGGACGCCGCGCGGCGACCGTCGCCGGCGCGGTAGCCGGTGGCGCGATCGGCCGCAATGTGGATCGCAACAACGGCCCGGAGCGTCGTTCCGAAGGCACCGAGCGCCGCTGTCAGGTGGTCGACGTGGTCCGCGAGGAGCGTCGCCTGACCGGCTACGACGTCGAATATCGACTGCTGGACGAGGTCTATTTCGCGCGCCTGCCCTATGACCCCGGCAACAAGCTGCGCGTACGCGTCAGCGTGATGCCGGTTGAGTAGCCCCAAGCGAGGTGCCGGCAGCGCTTGCCGGCCCCGAACCGGTGTGCGATTCTCCGCCCCCATGCCGATCCAGCCCGCCCACGCCGATGTCTTGACCAGCGCCTACATGGCCGCGGGCATGACTTCGCGCGCACGCCGACCGGAATCCCACATCGCTGGGTAATCCGCGCGTGGCCTGACGGCTCGCACTCCACGGAAAGCCCGGCCCTTGTGCCGGGCTTTTTCGTTTTCGCACCTTCAACCCGACGACCCAGACGAGACCCGCCGATGAGCCCAGCGCCGATGAACCATTTTCTGAACACCCAGGACTGGAGCCGCGCCGGTCTAAACGGCCTGCTGGAGCAGGCGGCGGCTTTCAAGCGCAACAAGCTGGGCGACCAGCTGCGCGGCAAGTCGATCGCGCTGGTGTTCTTCAATCCGTCCATGCGCACCCGCACCAGCTTCGAGCTGGGCGCATTTCAACTGGGCGCGCACGCCATCGTGCTGCAGCCGGGCAAAGATGCCTGGCCGATTGAGTTCGAGCTCGGCACGGTAATGGACGGCGAAACCGAGGAGCACATCGCCGAAGTGGCTCGAGTGCTGGCGCGCTATGTCGATCTGATCGGCGTGCGCGCGTTTCCGAAGTTCCAGGACTGGTCGATCGACCGCGACGACCGCGTGCTGCGCTCCTTCGCCAAGTACTCGACGGTGCCGGTGATCAACATGGAAACCATCACCCACCCCTGCCAGGAGCTGGCCCACGCGATGGCCCTGCGCGAGCACTTCGGCAGCGACGACCTGCGCGGCAAGAAATATGTGCTGACCTGGACCTATCACCCCAAGCCGCTGAACACCGCGGTGGCGAACTCGGCCCTGACCATCGCTACCCGCCTCGGCATGGACGTGACCCTGCTGTGCCCGACGCCTGACTATCTGCTGGATGAGCGCTACATGCGCTGGGCCGCCGACAACGTCGAAGAAGCCAAGGGCAGTTTCCGGGTCAGCCACGATCCGCAGGAGGCCTATGCCGGTGCGCACGTGGTCTACGCCAAGAGCTGGGGCGCGATCCCCTTCTTCGGCCGCTGGGACGAGGAAAAGCCGATCCGCGACGCGCACAAGCACTTCATCGTCGACGAAGCCAAGATGGCGCTCACCGACAACGGCGTCTTCAGCCACTGCCTGCCGCTGCGCCGCAACGTCAAAGCCACCGACGGCGTCATGGACAGCCCTGCCTGCATCGCCATCAATGAAGCCGAGAACCGGCTGCACGTGCAGAAGGCGGTGATGGCTGCTTTGCTGCGCTGAGCCGCGAATCGGGCATTGGGAATCGAGAATCGTCAGAACTGCTTCGTTGCGATGCCTTTGACGGCCCACTTTCCCGCCTGATCGCATTCGCACTGTCGCCTGAGCCCGCCCGTCGATTGCTCGTCCCCATTCCTCAAGGATCGCCGCATGACCGCCTCAACCATTCCCGATTCCCAGCTCCCCATTGCCGGCTCCACAGCGATCGTCCTCGCCTTCTCCGGCGGCCTCGACACCAGCTTCTGCGTTCCGTGGCTGAAGGAGCGCGGCTACGAGGTGCATACCGTGTTCGCCGACACCGGCGGCGTCGATGCCGAGGAGCGTGCCTCTATCGAGGCCCGCGCGGTTGAGCTGGGCGCGGCGACGCATCTGACCGTCGACGGCGGCCCGGCGATCTGGGACGGTTTCGTCAAACCTTTCATTTGGGCCGGCGAGGCCTATCAGGGCCAGTACCCGCTGCTGGTGTCCGATCGCTATCTCATCGTCGATGCCGCGCTGAAGCGCTGCGCTGAACTTGGCACTCGTCATATCGCCCACGGCTGTACCGGCATGGGCAATGATCAGGTGCGCTTTGATCTGGCGGTGAAGGCGCAGGGTGAGTACGTGATCGTCGCGCCGATCCGCGAGATCCAGAAAGAGCACACCCAGACTCGCGCCTACGAGCAGGCCTATCTGGAAGAGCGTGGCTTCGAAGTTCAGGCCAAGCAGAAGAGCTACACCATCAACGAGAACCTGCTGGGCGTGACCATGTCCGGCGGCGAGATCGACAGGTGGGAGATTCCGGGCGAGGGCGCGCGCGGGCTCTGCGCCAAACGCGCCGACTGGCCGGCGCAGCCGCTGCAGGTGCGCATTGGCTTCCAGCACGGCGAGGCCGTTTCGATCAACGGCGAATCCATGCCGGGTGCGCGAATCCTGGCCTGGCTCAACGCCGAGTTCGCCAAGTACGGCGTGGGCCGCGGCATGTACACCGGCGACACCACCATCGGGCTCAAAGGCCGGATCATCTACGAGGCGCCGGGCCTCATCGCCCTGCTCGCCGCGCACCGCGCGCTGGAAGAGGCGGTGCTGACCAAGCAGCAAAACCGCTTCAAGCCCGAAGTGGCGCGCAAGTGGGTTGAGCTGGTCTATGAAGGTTTCTATCACGACCCGCTGAAAACAGATCTCGAAGCGTTTCTGGCGAGCTCGCAGGCCAAGGTCAACGGCGAAGTCACGCTGCAGACCGAGGGTGCGCGCGTTGACGCGGTGGCAATTGCCTCCAAGCACATCCTCAACGCCAAGGGCGCGGTGTATGCGCAGTCGGCGGATTGGGGCGTGGAAGAAGCCGAGGGCTTCATCAAGCTGTTCGGGATGAGCAGCACTCTATGGGCTGAGATCAACAGCTAGGCGGAGCTATGCATCGGCTCACCCGGGCGGATCGTTCATCGGCAGCGGTTGGCGGTCGACCAGTCGCCGAGTTCGAGTTCGAGTTCGAGTTCGGGCCGAAGCCGGCGCCGGAGCGAAGCCGGTGGGAGAGGTCAGCCGGTGCTCAGGATTTCGCAAGATCGGCCCCTCACCCCAACCCCTCTCCCGCGGGGAGAGGGGCTCAATCGACGAGGCAGGAGGGTCTTTGCACAGCAACACTGTTCATCAGCATTGCCGCAGCAAACCTCACGCGGCCCGAGCCCCTCTCCCCAGGGGTTGGGGTGAGGGGCCACACGAAGAGCGCCTCTCCCCAGGGGTTGGGGTGAGGAGCCACACGAAGAGCCCCTCTCCCCAAGCGTTGGGGTGAGGAGCCACATGAAGAGCCCCTCTCCCCACGGGAGAGGGGTTGGGGTGAGGGGCCGTACGAAGCCCACCTCGCACACCGCATCAGACCGCTTTATCCAGGCCAAAACCCATGCTCGACCGCATCCTTCCCCACCTCGAACAGCTGGTCTCGTTCGACACCCGCAACCCGCCGCGCGACATCAGCGCCGGCGGCATGTTCGATTACCTGCAGGCAGCGCTGCCGGGTTTCGAATTCCAGCTCACCGACTTCGGCGCCGGTGCGATTGCGCTGCTGGCCACGCGCGGCCAGCCCAAGTCCGTGTTCAACGTGCACATGGACACGGTGCCGGATTCGCCGCACTGGTCGGCCGACCCGCATCGGCTGCGGTTGACCGCCGATCGCGCAATCGGCCTTGGCGCCTGCGATATCAAGGGCGCTGCGGCCTGCCTGATCGCTGCCGCGGCGCAGACGACGGGCGACGCCGCTTTCCTGTTCAGCACCGATGAAGAGGCCAACGATGCGCGCTGCATCGCCGGCTTTCTGGCCCAGGGCCACGGCTTCGGGCACGCGATCATCGCCGAGCCGACGCAGGCCCGCGCGGTACTCGCGCATCGAGGCATCAGCTCGGTGATGATGAAGTTCCGCGGCATCGCCGGGCACGCATCGGGCGCGCAGGCGATGGAGCAGAGTGCGCTGCACCAGACGATCCGCTTCGGCGGTCGCGCGCTCGATTTCGTTCAGTCGCAGGCCAATGAATCGTTCGGCGGCCTGCGCGGTTTGCGCTTCAACATCGGCCGCATCGAGGGCGGGATCAAGGCCAACATGATCGCGCCGGCGGCTGAGCTGCGCTTCGGTTTCCGGCCGCTGCCCTCGCACGCCGTGGCCGAACTGCTCGACACCTTTCGCGGCTTCGCCTCGCTCGACGCGCTCGCGCACTTCGAGGAAACCTTTCGCGGGCCGTCGCTCCCCAACGGCGGCGACGCGGTGGCCAAGCTCGAACGCGCCGAGGCCCTGGCGGCCGAGCTCGGGCTTCCGGTCGGGCCGGCGGTCGACTTCTGGACCGAGGCCTCGCTGTTCTCTGCCGCTGGCCTGACCGCGCTTGTGTACGGCCCCGGCGACATCGCCCAGGCCCACACGGCCGACGAGTGGGTCGCGCTGGACCAGCTTGAAGCGGTCGCCCAGACCTACCTGCGCCTGTTCGCCTGACCGACCCCTTCCACACAAGACGCCACGCCCCATGGCCAAAGACTTGCGCCCCACCATCGTCCGCCTGCTCTCCAACATGGCCTCGGCCAAGGAGATTCAGCAGTATCTGAAGCGCTTTTCGCAGGTCGACGCCGAGCGCTTTGCCCTGGTCAAGGTGGGCGGCGCGATCCTGCGCGATGATCTCGATGCGCTGGTCAGCTCGCTGGCCTTTCTGCAGCAGGTCGGCCTGACGCCCATCGTGCTGCACGGCGCCGGCCCGCAGCTCGATGAGGAAATGAAGACCGCCGGTATCACCAAGCAGACCGTTGACGGCCTGCGAGTGACCACGCCCGAGGTGCTGCGGATCGTGCGGCGAGTGTTCCTGTCGGAAAACCTGCGTTTGGTGGAAGCCCTGCAGATGGCCGGCGTGCGCGCCACCTCGATCCCCGGCGGCGTGTTCGAGGCCGACTTCCTAAACAAGCGCAAGTACGGTCTGGTCGGCAAGGTCACGACCGTGCACACCGAGGGCATTCAGGCGGCGATCAAGGCCGGCTCGATTCCGGTCATCACCAGCCTTGGCGAAACCGCCGGCGGGCAGATGGTGAACTTGAACGCCGACTGGGCCGCCAACGATCTGGTCAAGCAGCTGCAGCCCTACAAGATCGTGTTCCTGACCGGCACCGGCGGCCTGCTTGATGGCGACGGCAAGGTGATCGATTCGATCAACCTGTCGACCGAGTACACCGACCTGATGCAGCAGGATTGGCTGCATTCGGGCATGAAGGTAAAGATCGAGCAGATCCACGATCTGCTGATGCAGCTGCCGCTGTCGTCCTCGGTCTCGATCACCAAGCCCGATGAGCTGGCCAAGGAACTGTTCACCCACCGCGGTTCCGGCACCCTGGTGCGGCGCGGCGAGAAGATCAACGTGCGCAAGAGCTTCAAGGGCATCGACCTGAAGCGCCTGCAGGCGCTGATCGAATCGAGTTTCGGCCGCAGGCTGGTGGCGAACTACTTCGAGAAGATCAAGCCATATCGGGTCTACGTCAGCGAGCACTACCGCGCCGCGCTGATCCTGACCCTGGAGAGCGGCGTGCCGCACCTGGACAAGTTCGCGGTCAGCGACGATGCCCAGGGCGAGGGCCTGGGGCGCGCCGCCTGGCAGGTGATGCGCGCCGAGAACCCCCGGCTGTTCTGGCGCTCGCGGCGCGCGAACGCGATCAACGAGTTCTACTTCAGCGAAGCCGACGGCTGCATCAAGAACGAGCTCTGGAGCGTGTTCTGGTACGGGCTGGAGAAATTTGAGGACATCCGCGACGCGGTCGAGCACTGCTGCACGCGCCCGGCCACCCTGAAGGGCTGAGCATGCAGACGATGACCACCGCGCCCGAGCTCGCTGGCCGCCATGTGCGGCTGGTTGCGCTGGGGCTGGAGCACGTGCCGGGCCTGATCGAGGCGGCGCGCGACGGCGCGCTGTGGGAACTGGGGTTCACCTCCGTACCGAACGCCGAAGGCATGGCCGCCTACGTCGCGCACGCGATGGCCGAACAGGCGGAGGGCAGGGCGCTGGCGTATGCGGTGCTGGATGCTGAGGGCGCAGTCGTGGGCAGCACCCGCTGCTGCCACATCGACTGGGCCACGCCGAGGCTTGAGATCGGCTACACCTGGTACGCGCAGCGAGTGCAGCGCAGCGCGCTCAACACCGAGGCCAAGTTTCTGCTGCTTGAGCAGGCCTTCGAGCGCTTTGGCTGCGTGGCTGTCGAATTCCGCACCCATCACCTGAATCTGCGATCGCGCGCGGCGATCCTCCGGCTCGGCGCCCAGCAGGACGGCATCCTGCGCCAGCATCAGCGCCTCGCCGATGGATCGCTGCGCGATACCGTGGTGTTCTCGATCCTTGAGCCTGAATGGCCGGAGGTGCGTGCGCATCTCACGCGGCTGCTGGTTCGTAGATCCGCACAGGAACTCTGACCCATGTCTTCTCCCATCCGCATCGGTCTGATCGGCGCGCGCGGCTACGTCGGCAGCGAGTTGATACGTCTGATTGCTGCGCACCCGCAGTTCGAGCTCGCTTTCGTGAGCTCGCGTGAGCGCGAGGGCCAGCGCGTGGCCACGTTTGAGCCGGGCGCCGACCCGCAGCTCGCCTACGTCAATTTCGGGCCCGAGGCCGCGGCCCGGGCCGGCGTCGATGCGCTGGTGCTGGCGCTGCCGAACGGCAGGGCGCCCGAGTTTGTGGTGGCCGTGGATGCCGCCGGGCTCGACCCCGTGCTGATTGATCTGTCGGCGGACTACCGCTTCGACGCCCGCTGGTACTACGGCTTGCCTGAGCTGACCCGCAGCCGCGCAGGCGGCCAGCGCCGGATCAGCAATCCCGGCTGTTACGCCACCGCCATGCAGCTGGCGATCGCGCCGCTGTGCGGTCGCATCGTCGGGCCGGTGCAGTGCTTTGGCGTCAGCGGCTACAGCGGCGCGGGCACCCGCGCCTCGGACAAGAACAACGCTGAGCTGCTGCGCGACAACCTGATGCCCTACAGCCTGGCCGGCCATATCCACGAGCGCGAAGTCAGCGTGCAGCGGGTCGAGGACATCGAGTTCATGCCGCACGTGGCGCCGCACTTTCGCGGCATCACGATGACCCTAAACCTGCATTTGGACTCGCCCACCTCGGTTGCCGAGCTGCTGGCGCTGTTTCGCCAGCGCTATGCCGATGAGCCCATGATCGCGGTGCGCGAAGCTGCGCCCTGGGTCAGCCGCATTGCCGGTAAAACCGGCGTCGAGATCGGCGGCTTCAGCGTGTCGGCCGACGGGCGCCGAGTGGTGATCGTTTCAATCCTGGACAATCTGCTGAAGGGCGCCGCCAGCCAGGCCCTGCAGAACCTCAACCTCGCCTTTGGCCTCGCTGAACTCGATGGTCTGGCCGAACAGGAGCGCCTGCCGTGAGTGAGCTGCTGTGGCAAAAACCGGGCGTCAAGGTCGACGCTCGCATCCAGAATTTCCTCGCCGGCGAAGACGTGATCCTTGATCGGGAATTCATCCGCTTCGACATCATCGCCAGCCGTGCGCACGCGCAGGGCCTGCAGCGCATCGGAATCTTGAACGTCGATGAGTTGGCCGGCATCGAGCGCGAGCTGTCGAACCTGGATGCCGCGCTGGTGAGCGGCGCATTCGTGCTCGACGCGCGTTTTGAAGACATGCACAGCGCCATCGAATCGTGGCTGATCGAGAAACTCGGCGACGCCGGCAAGAAAATCCACACCGGCCGCAGCCGCAACGATCAGGTGCTGGTCGCCACCCGTCTGTGGCTGAAGGATCGCCTGACCCGCCTGCAGGCGCTGTGCGTCGAAACGGCACAGGTCGCGCTGGCCCGCGCGCAGGCCGAAGCGATGCTTCCGCTGCCTGGCTACACCCACCTGCAGCGCGCGATGGTGTCGAGCTGCGGCATGTGGTGGGCGGCCTGGGCGGAGGGCTTCATCGACAACGCCCAGCGCGCCGCCGACACCCGCGCGCTGATCGATGCCAACCCACTGGGCTCGGCCGCCGGCTACGGCATCAACCTGCCGCTGGACCGCGACCACACCACCGCGGCGCTGGGGTTTTCCCGCATGCAGATCGCTGCCACCTACGCGCAGCTGTCGCGCGGCAAGTTCGAGCTGGCCGCGGTCGAAGCGCTGGGCGCGGCGACGCTGGACCTGCGTCGGCTGGCCTGGGATCTGTCGCTGTTCACCGCCGCCGAGTTCGGCTTCATCAAGCTGCCGGCGGAGTACACCACCGGCAGCTCGATCATGCCGAACAAGCGCAACCCTGATGTGGTCGAGCTGATGCGCGCGGTGCACGCCTCGATTGCGGCAGCGCGGACGGAGCTGGAGCAGCTGCTGAGCCTGCCTTCCGGCTACCACCGCGACCTGCAGTTCACCAAGGGCGCGATCGTGCACGGGTTCGGCCGCGGCCTGATGGCGCTGGAGCTGCTGCCGGACCTGCTGCGCAACCTCGAATGGGTGCCCGAGCGCCTGCGCGCGGCGCTGGAGCCCTCGATGTACGCGACCGACCTCGCCGTCGAATTGGCCCGCGACGGCCTGCCGTTTCGCGAGGCCTACGTGCAGGCCGCTGACCCGGCGCGCTGGGCCGAGCGCGATCCCGCGCAGAGCCTGTCCGAGCGGGTTTCGCCTGGGGCGGCTGCGGCGCTTCGATTGCCCTGCCTGCAGGTGAGGCTGGACGCGCTGAAGTCCTGAAGACTGCTGCTTATCCGCAGCTGCTCACCGCGCCGTTCGAGCGGTCCAAGCGCCGCGATCGGCTCAGTCTGAAACGTTCGGAGCCCCCTCGGCAGGCTCGGGCGCGGCATTGATCGCGTCCGTCTGATCCTGTGTCTCGGGCCCCTCCCGGAAAGCCTCGCCGCGCTCGAACTGGGCGCGTTTGTCGCTGAAGTAGGCGAGTTCTTCGCCATCGACACCCAGCGCTTCGAGTTCGCCGATCAGCTCGCCCAATAGCTCGACGGCCGCCGCGAAGTCGCCGACGCTGGCGTGGCAGGTGGCGACCGTGTCGCGGTAGCGGTAATCGAGATCCTTTATCGCCGCCAGAAGGCGCGCCTCCTTGATGCCGAGCGCGGGGTCATGGAAGGCCGGATCGGTAGAGGTGCAAAGCATCCACGCTAGATTGTTCTTCGCTCGCACCGAGCCGCCGGCCGCGGCTCGGCGCCACAGCGCGAACGCCTCGTCCGCGCTGCCGGCAATGCTGCGGCTGTGGATCAGCATCGCCAGCGTATCCATGGCGTCGATGTCGTCCAGTGCGATCTGGCTGCGCAGCATTTGTTCGGGATGCTCTCCGTCCTGCGCGGAGATCGTGCCGTCCAGCAGGAAGCTGGCCAACATCAGGCTCGATTCGCTGTCGCCCTTGGCAGCGTTCTCGCGCAGCAGCGCGGCGCCACGCTCCGGCTCCGCGGCCAGACTCTCATCGCCGCGGAGCAGCAGCAGCGCCAGCAGGCGCCTCGCCTCACGGTCGTCGCGATTGGCAAGCACGGTGTGCAGGAGGCGCGCCGAGTGCGCGGCGCCGGTTGGCTTGATGCCGGGCGCCTGAATCGCCAGTCGGGCCGCCGCCACGCCGGCTCCGACCTCACCCTGCATGAAGGCACTGACATACCACTGCCGGGCGAGTTCGAAGCGCCGGTTCTGCTCGTGGTGAATGGCCGTCGACAGGCTGCCGCTGGCAAAGCCCAGCAGGCCCGCCTGGCGCTGCAGCTTCGGCAGCTCGTCGGGGTTGGCGGTGCGCTCTGGGTGCTGCTGCAGCGTCGCAATCAGGGCGAGGGTGGAGCCTGCTTCTCCAGCGCCCGCCGCATGGCGCAGCAGGTCGAGGCCTGCGAGGTCGCCGGCTTCGATCAGCAGCATGCCGTAGCCGCCGCGGACGCGCAGATCACTGGCCGTGGCCGCGGCCTGCAGCCGGCTGAGCTGGCGCGTGCTGGGCCTGCGATTGTGCAGGCTGCGAATCTGTTCCAGCAGCAGCACCTCTGCAGCCGCGGTGTTGCCGGCTTTGGCCAGCGCCTGCAGCCTTTTGGCCAGCACCACCGGCAGCGCGGTCTGACCGAAATCGGCCAGCCATTGGCGCGCCGCCGCGAGGCTGCCGCGGTGCTCGCCAAGTCGCGTGTCGGCGCGATCAAACAGCTGATCGGCAGCGCGCGGGTTGCGTTTCACCCCGCGCCCCAGCGCATGCGCCATCGCCAGCATCCAGCTGGGCTGTGCCAGTTCGTACTCGGCGAAGGGCAGCAGGGCGTCGATCGCGAGCTCGCTGCACTCGGCCTTCTCGTCGGCGATGCACAGCGCGTACAGCGCTTGTGCAGCGCCGAAGTCGCCCTCGGCGGCGAGTTCGGCAAGCCAGGCCGGCCGCTGCGGCAGCGGCGCTTTTTCCAGGGCATTGATGCGCTTGCGCAGTGCCGCCGTCGGCGTGTGCTCGCCCTCCTTTGCGGCTTGCTCCAGGAAGGCGTGGCGGAAGCTCACGGCATAGGCCGGGCTCAGTTGCTCCGTATCCCTGACGAGCAGTGCGCGCCAAGTGTCGACCGCGTCAAATCGAAGCAGGTGCTCGCGTTGCTCCTGCGGGTCATAGGCGGAGATCAGCAGCGGCAGATACGGGCCGCGGATCGGCAGCGGGTAGAAGGAATAGCCGATCTCGTACTCAAGCGCGCGCAGCAGCAACCAGGCGTCGGCTTCGTTGACGATCGGAATCGGCGGATCCAGGCTGCCCGGTTCGGGTGCGCGAGCCAGCGCATGGCGCGACAGCGCGGCGAAGGCCCCCAAGGCGCGCTCCAAGGCAGACTCATCGCCCAGCGCTTCGGCGCACTCCATTTCGGCGTACCAGACTGCGATGCTGACCGGCGCCTGCACGAGCGCCTCCTGCAGCGCATCGCGGCCGTCGGTGCAGGCGTCCACCGTGACGTTGCCCTGCTCGTCGAACAGGGCGTTGACCGTCAGCAAGGCCTTCTGGATGTCTTCGTGGCGCGCTTCCCTCAGGAACGACTGCCACAGCGCATCAACCGGAACGTCGCCGGGAATTTTAGGTGCGGCTGGCAGCGCCTGCGCGGCGCCGAGGCCGGGAGCCAGCAGGCTGGCGCAAAGCAGTAAGGCTCGCATGGGGGTGTCTCCGTGGGTTGAAGCGGCGCGGTCGAGGGTGTGGGTTCGACCGCGCACAGGCCCGCTGCGACGGCAGTCGGGCGGTGGGGATGCAGAAAATCGGACCGGGTCAGTCCTGCGAGTTCGGTGCCAGCAAGGCGCGCAGTCGGCGGCTGCGTTCGCTGCCGGCAGAGCGCGCCGGCGGCTGCAGCACCAGTCGCGTGCCGACCGCAGCCACCGCCTTCCGACGCTGTTCGAAATGCCGGCCCAGCTCCGCCACCGGCACGTGGTCGGCGCGCGATTCGAAGTGCTGGCTGACGCGCAGGCCGCTGGCGCTGCGCTCCACTTTGCGGCCATAGTCGAAGCTGTCATCGGCGGCAGTGACGGCCTCGGGCAGGCTGGCCGGGGACCAACCTTCGGGCAGCACCAGTTCGCTGACCTGCTCGATCCGCAGCGGATGCGGTCGCCACAGCGGGTGACGGCGGTCGAGCGCGCCCTCCAGCCTGAGCATCGGGCCGATCAAGTCGGCGTAGAGCTCAAGCACCCGCGAGGACGGTGTCTCTCCCGTCCAGGGCTGTTCCAGCAGGTAGGCCTCGTACATCGTCAGTTCGCCGCTGTCGGCGTCATCTTCGACGCGCAGCGGCTCGGCCACCTGCAGGTCGCCGTGCAGTCGACGGTAGTAGTCGGCGAAGTCGCGCGAGAGCTGCTCAAGCGAGCTGGCGCGCAGCTCCAGTCGACGCTGGCTTGCGGCGGCGCCGTTCAGCCGGGTGGTGACTTCAAAACGGATGCGGGCACCGTCTTCCTGGACCAGCAGGCGCTCATTGACCCGGCGCTCGCCGCGGGTGAGTCGCGCCTCACGCATGTCCTGCAGCCCGACCGTTGCGGCCTCGATCGGCAGCGCCAGCCCGAAATCGCTCGCCTGCCGGCGCGCAAGCGGGCCGCGCTGCTGGGTGACGGTCGGGTCCAGCCAGTAGATCTGGCCATCGACCTCGGCCCGGACGATCACGTGGTCAAACTGCGAGGCGGCCGGCAGGCTTTCGCCAATGCCGCGGCCGCGGGCGCCGGAGACCAGCGCCGGGGTGGCGTCGATTCCCAGCCGCTCCAGCACTGTCGTCAGCAGCAGCGCTTTGTCCTTGCAGTCGCCGAAGCGGCGCTCCCAGCTCAGCGCGGGCGGGGCCGGCTGATGCGAGCTGTCACCCAGCAGCACGCTGAAGTAGCGAACCTCCTCCTGGATCGCCTGCAGGGCGGCCATGGCGCGCTGTTCAGGGTCCGGCAGCGCCGCCCAGGCTTGAATCCGAGACTCCAGCTCGACCGGCAGCGGCTGTCCGCTCGGGTAGAGCGGCAGCGCCCAGTCGCTGACATCGGCCCAGCGACTGCGCGCTGCGACCTCGAGCAGCGGGTAGGGCGAGTACCAGCTCGGAGTGTCGCCATCGATCACCAACGCCGGCAGATTTTCGGCGCGCCAGCGCAGCCGATTTCCGTCGGCTCCGCGTTCGATCAGCGGCGCCGGCGCCTCCCCGTGCATGTGGTGGGTGGGTTCGACGCCGGGATCGAACTCGACGCGCAGGCTGCGCACCAGGATCGGGTCGGTCCAGGCCAGCGACATCGCATCGTGGGTCAGGCCCCGCATGACCGGGTTTTCGCCGGCCACGCTGTAGCTGTAGCGCACCACGTCGCCAGGCCGCACGTCGGCCATGACCACCAGCGCCGAGACCAGTCCGGTCGACATGTCGGACTCAAACTCGTCCTCGCGCTGGGCCAGGGTGATGCGGGCGTCGGCGTAGCGGTCGAGCCAGCGGCCATCACGGCGCAGGGTCAGCGAATGTAGATGCAGCTGCTGGTAGCCGGGGTTGAAGTCAATGCTGATCCGCGCGGCGGACGCCACCAGTGCCTCGGTGGTGGCCTCGATGGCGTGATCGTAGTAGCGCCAGCGCTGGCCGCCGCGACGGTCGATCTGGGTGTCGATCAGCCAGTTGCGCCAGCCGGTGCCTTGCGCGCCCGGCGCATCTTTCGGCCAGCTCCCGGCCACCTCGGCGGTCTCGACCCAGCTGGGCGCGGGGCCGTACAGGTACGAGAAGCCACCGCTTTCGATGCGCTGGAACGGGCTCGCCGCCTCCCGAGCCAGAACCGACCAGGGACCCAGCAGCAAGAAGCAGAGAGTGAACAGCAGCGCAGGCGCGACAGACAGGCGTCGGAACATTGAATAGAACTCCACTCAAAAGAGCCTGCGAAGGGCGGGCGCGGCCGAAGTCTAGCAGCGCGAGCTCCGAGTTCTCCTCATAGATGCCGACTGCGGCGCGATCGCTTCGGCCGAGGCCCCGCTGCGCTGGAACTCGCCGCGGTTGGGTCCAGTGACGCCGGTCCTCAGCGTTCGCGCCTCTGCCGCGTCATCCACATCAGCCTGAGCCGCCCCAGGCCAGAAAGTTGAGGAATTCGCGGCGGTTTTTCGGCCCGCAGCTGAGAAAGGTCGGGTCTGGAGCGTTTCGATAGTTCTCACGCGCGCGCGCCACTGCGTCGCCGCCCAGGTGCTGGCGCAGCACGTCTTCGGCGACCGGGTAGAGCTTCAGCTCATTCAGGCCGAACACCTTGGCGCGCATGTCGGCTGTGATTGCCGGGTCGCCGCAGCGCTGCTGGAACTCCTCGCTGATCTGGAAGCTGCGGAAGGCCTGGATCTGGTCCCGCGGGCGGCCGTACCAGATGGAATCGGTGCCCCACAGCACGTTGTCGGCGCCGAGGTGTTTGAATAGCTTGCCCAGCGCGTGCGCGGCTGAATCCGGGTCGCGCATCAGAAAGCGCCAGGTCGAGCCCAGTTCCGCATAGACGTTGCACCCCGACTGCAGGCCGGCGTCAAGCACCGAGGTGATCAGCGCAACAATGCCGTCGCTGCGCTGCGGGTCATACGGGCCTTCCGCCAGGGTCGTCACGAAGCCCGAGTGGCAGATCAGAAAATTGACGTGCGGATAGCGTTTTTCGACCCGGCCGATGTCGGCGCAGGTGCGGTGCTCCTAGCTGCGCTGGCCGAACGGCAGGCCCTTGTGGATGGCGATGTTGCGCACTTTGAGCCGACGTGCCCCCTCGATCATTGCGAGGCCGACTTCGTCGTCCATCCCGAATCCGGCAGCTCCGTCCGGCCCCCACTGCGTGTAGGTCTTTGGCGCTGATGCCGAACTGTTTGGCCAGCCGCTCCATGTCGGCGACATCCTGCTTTTGATTGCGGTTGACGCGGCCGTGCAGGAACAGCCGATGCGTGCCCTGCAGGGTCTCGACGATGCGCGCGGTGGCGCTGGCCTCTTCAATCGTCAGCGGCTCGCGCTCGCGGGTCGAGGGCGCAAAGCTCAGCACCATCAGGCCGGTGTCGGATTCCCTGAAAATATCGCGCAGAAAAGCATCCGGGCCGAAGCACTGCAGGCGATCGAGAGTGCCCGGCAGCGCGGCGGCCGCGCAGCTCTTGGTTTCGAAGCGGGCCAGCGGTCGCGCGCCGGCCGGCAGGCGCTTGGTCCACGCGCCGGTCGGGTTCACGAAGCGGCCCTGCACGTCGAAGATGAATTTGCTGCCGCCGATCGCTGTCTGCGCGACGCTTTACTCAAGCACCGCTTCGGCTGGAATGGCGAAGCCGCCGCCGCGCTTGCCGGCCTCCGCGCAGGCGATGTTCATCGCCAGCAGAGTGTTGGCCGCGCCGCAGTTCGACACCCGAAAATCGCGCCGCCAGCGGCCCAGCCGTTTGGCGTTTATGCTGGCCTGGGAAACCGCCCGACACTCGCCCGCGGGGTGTTCGTGTCAGGGTGAGTGAAGGCGCAGCGGCGATGCAGGTATCATCGCCGCGCGATTGCACTCAGTAGCGCACGGTGAGGTCGCTGAGCCAGGCCGGGCCCACATCCAGCAGCCAAGCTTCCAGCACCTTGTCGAAGCCTGAAAGCACCAGCAGGCCGATCAGCAGCAGGCTGATGCCCATCAGTTTTTTGCCGAAACTGCCGGCGCTGAGCAGTCGCTCGCGCACGCGGGCGAAGGCGCTTCGCGAGAGCAGGCCGGCGGCGATCAGCGGAGTGACCGCAGCGAGGCTGAAGATCGTCATCACCACCGCAGCATCCGCGCTGCCCTTGCCGGTCGAAGCCAAAGCGATCGCGGCGCCCAGGGTCGGGCCGACGCACGGGCCCCAGGCCACGCCGAGCAGGGCGCCGACGCCAAACTGCGCGGCCGGGTGTTCGCTCTGGATTCTCGCCAGCGCATTGCCGCCAGCTCTGCCCACGCGCGAGAACACGCCGGCGATGCGATCCTGCAGCCAAGTGCTCAGCAGGGCGATGCCGATGACCACCATAAGCACGCCGGCCACGGTGCGCAGCGTGCGCTCGTCCAGACCCAGCAGCTGGCCGCTGCTGGCCAAACTCACGCCGATCACGGTGAAGGCCAGGGCGAGCCCGGCGGCCATCGCCGGAAGGCCCCAGCGGCTGCGGCCGGTGGCGGACGCCGCCACCATCGGTAGGATCGGCAGCACGCAGGGTGAGAGCGTGGTCAGCAGGCCGGCGAGGCCCGCTAGGCCAAGCGTGGCGGCGCTGAGTTCAGAGGCGGCCATCAGGGTTCAATCGAGCCCGGTTTTCAGCACGTCGCGCAGGCGGTCGATGTTGGTTTCGGCGACGCTCATCGCGCGCTGATCGGCGCCCTTGAAGATGAACACGGTGCTTTGCCGCGGCGCGCCCAGGCCCTTGGCCAGAGTGCGCTGGTCATCCCAGTGCAGCTTCAGGCCGGCGAATTCCGAAAATGCCGGCTCCGCCAGCAGGGCTTCGAGCTTGGGGCCCTGATTGCGGCAGGTCGGGCACCACGGCGCCCACACATTGATCAGCACGCTGCGGCCTTGCTCCTGCAGCGATTGGAAACGTTCTGGAGTGAACTCTTCGAAACGCGATTCAGCATGGACGGTGCCGGCGAGGGCGAACAGCGTCGTGATCAGTGCAATGGAAATGAGTCGGAATGAGCGAGTCATGGCGTGGGTCCTTGGTGGGATCGAAACAGGCGAGTGAAAGGCAGCGCAGTGCGCCGCAGCGTGTCAGGGCAAGGGGAGCGCGCAAGGGGCGATCTGATTGCCGGCGAGCTGTCGGCAATCTGCGGTCGGTGCGTGTCTTGGCCGTGCGCAGGTCGTGCTGCAGGGCGCGCCGGCAGGGACCTGAAAGCCTCAGGGTGTGGCCCGTTTCTCAGGCATGTCGAGGCAAAGGCTGCCGCGAGAGTCGCGGATATGCAGGGCAGGCGCCGCGGGGCGATCTGGCGACGGGCAAGGGACGGGGTGCATCGAAGTCGCACAGTGCTGCCGTTGGCGCAGGCTAGCCAACCGCGTTGGCGCGGTCGCTCCTGGTCAATGCGCAGATGGGCTGTGTGCCGCTGCCGCGGAATCGTCTGCAGACGGCATGAGTGCCTTGCCCTATTTCATGATCCGGCGCAGCGCCTTTGGCGGCTCCAGCGTGGCGATGAAGCCCGTGGGCTGGGCCTCTTCGTCCATCTGCAGCACCACCACCGGCAGCACCTCGAAACTCGCGCGCAGCTGCTGCGGCAGGGCCCGCGGCGCGCCCAGCGTCTTGGCGACCACCTCGTCGGTGACCGGCGTGGTGGTGTGGCGCCGCTCGACGCCGGTGAAGCGCCAGCGGTTGAATTCCGCCCAGCTCAGCAGCACGAACGCGCCGCTGCCGGCCAGGATCGGCAGCAGCAGCCCTGGCGTGCCGGTGCCGTAGATCAGCGGCGCAGTCAGCTCGAACCAGGCGTGGCGCAGGCCCAGCGCCCAGGCCACCGAGGTGATGAAGGGCGCGATCAGCCACGCGTAGGCCGCCCACGCGGCGGCGGTCAGCAGATGCGACACCGTGCGCTCGTGGGTGCTGGCCAAGTGCGGCTCATTGATCACCCTTTTGGCCGCGCGACGGGTCGCCTCGGCCTGTGCCAGCGAGGCTTTGCCGGTGACTGCGGACGGATGCTGCGGCGCCTGCGGAGCGGCGTCGCTGTCGCGCTCTGTGGTCTTCTCGTTCACTGCTGCACGCCGCGATCCGGGCTGACCCAGGTCGCGCGCTTGGGCTTGCCGCGGAAGACCGTCTTTGGAACCGCTACAACGGTGGTGAACAGGCTCAGCAGCCAGTAGGCGATCGGGTACCAGACCATCCAGAAATAGTTGCGGCCGACGCCCTCCTCGTAGCGGCGGTCGATGATCATCGACAGCGCGAACTGGGTCATGCAGATCAGGGCCAGCACCATGCCGTGCCAGCGCGGCAGGATGCTGTCGACATACAGCGCCGGCGGCATCGGCACGATCAGGCCGATCGCCCACAGCACCAGGATGCCCATCATTACGTAGGCCCAGATCACGCTGAGCATGTACTCGGCCAGCACGCCCCACATGCGTCGCTTGCGCCAGCTCAGCAGGCTACCTGCGTGCTTCATGAGCACCTCGACGCCGCCCTGAGCCCAGCGCAGCCGCTGTTTCCACAGGCCCTTGTAGGACTCGGGCATCAGAATCCAGCACAGCGCATTGGGTTCGTAGCGGATGTCCCAGTGATCCAGCTGCAGCCGCCAGCTGATGTCGATGTCTTCGGTGATCATGGTTTCGTTCCAGAAACCGATCCGCTCCAGCGCTGTTTTGCGGAAGCCAGCGATCACCCCGGACAGGGTGAAGATGCGGCCGTAGACGCGCTGGGCGCGCTTGATCATGCCGATGATCGAGCTGAACTCGCCGACCTGCAGGCGGCCGAGCAGGGTGCTGCGGTTGCGGATCCGCGGGTTGCCGGTCACTGCGCCCACACGCGGGCCGGAGGACAGGTGCCAGACCATCCAGCGGGTCGCCCACGGGTCCAGCATGGCGTCACCGTCCACGCAGACCAGGTATTCGGAGCGCGCCGCCAGCGCGCCCATGCGCAGCGCATTGGCCTTGCCCAGGTTGCGGCTCAAGTGGATCACCCGCAGCCGCGGGAAGCGCTCGGTCAGGCGGTTCAGGTGCTCGGCGGTGTCGTCGGTTGAGCCATCGTTGATCGCGATGATTTCGAAATCGGGATAGATCTGCGCGGCCAGCGCTGACACCGTGTCCTCGCAGTTCGGGCCTTCGTTATGGCAGGGCACCAGCAGGGTGACAAACGGGTACTCCTTCATCTCCGGCGGCAGATAGCGCGGCGGCTCGTGGCGCTCGCGGCGCAGGAAGTAGTACAGGCCGCCGGTCATCCAGATGATCGACATCGTCGCCGGGTAATAGAACGCGAAGCCAAAGAACAGGCTCAGGAAATCCGGATTGCTGAGCCACCCCGTCATCGCGCTTCTGCTGCTTCGGGCAAGTAGGGAAACCGGCGCGCGCTGGCCATGGCGCGGGCTGCGCGCAGGCTGGGCGAGTCGCCGATGAAGTCGTCCGGGTAGTAGGCGATATGACGCACGCCGCGGGCGCGAATTTGCCGCGTCAGTTCGATCAGCTCGGCTTCCGGCAGCGCCCGCCCGCTCACCCAGTCGCGGCTCTGCAGCACGAACACCGTGCGCTCGAAGCGCGGGTCGGCCGCCGCCACCGAGTCGGCCAGCCGCAGCAGCCAGGCCTGCGGATCAGCGGCGCCCTCCATCCACGGCATCGCCATCAGGGCGACGCGGTCGTAGGCATCGCGCATGGAAACGTGGGTCTGCGCAAACCAAGCCACGCTTGCGGGCTCCAGCAGCGGCCGCGCATACAGATTGCGTGCGGTCGCCAGCCGCGGGCGCACCGACTCTGCGCGCGCTTCCAGCGTTTGGGTCAGCGCGATCAGCGCCTGCACGCGTTCGGCATCCGTGGGCAGGATGCCGCGCAGCTCGGTCTCGCGCAGCAGGGCGTCGTCGTGGAACAGCAGCCCGCTGATGTGCGCGTGTGCCGCCATGTCCTGATACAGGTCGCCGACATGGCTGGCGGTGCGCGGGTCGGTGGGGTCGACTCGCGGGATCTCGCCCGCGGCCGCCGTCAGCATCCGCGGGCCGTCGACGCCGACCGGCCACTGCCAGCCGAGCACCGGCATCCACGCGTGCACCTCGACGTGAGCGCGCGTGCGCAGCAGCCAGCTGACGCGGCCGAACAAATCGGCGCGCACCGGCAGATGCCGGTTGGGGAAATACACCGCATCGGCAGCGCCGTCGCCGTCGGGATCTGCGAAGGCCTGCAGCCAGACCGCGGTTGGCGCAACCGCCCGCACGCGCTCGATCAGCGCGTCGAGATTGCGCTCCAGCTGGGCCGGATCGGTGTCGTACACGTAATCCAAATCGATCTGCATGGCGCGGAACGCCGGCGTCATGCGCGGGCGCAGTTCCGCCGCGAGATCGGCCACCGTTGTGGCCGAAGCCATATCCAGCCGGGCGAATACCGGCAGGGTGTCGCGAATCACCCCGCCGGCGCGGCCGCCGAGGCCAAACGTCATCTGCTGCGAAGCTGCGATGGCCTGCGAAGCCGCGCTCCAGGCGCCAAAGGGCCAGGCGATTGCCAGGCTTGGCGAGCTGAGCTCACGCTCGAAGGTCTGCTGGCTCTCGCGCAGGTCGGCACTCATGCGCGCGGCGTAGTCGCCGGGGTTTTCGTAACGGCCCGCAATGAACGCGCGGGTGCTGGCCTTGGGCATGCGCAGGCCCATCGGTTCGCCTTCGATCTGCCGATCAAGCGCATGTCCGGCGCTGATGAACTGCAGCGATCCCTCGGCTGCGAGTTCGCGGACCTGGTTCCAGTCCAGCCGGTCCGGCTCGGCACCGATGCGGGCCGTAGGCAGAGCCGCCACCGCGGGCCAGCCGTAGGCGCGCAGCAGTGGCCAGACCTCGGTCGCCAGCGAAGCGTGCCCGCCGTCGAAGCTCAGCAGCACCGCGCGCTCAGGCAACGCTGCGCCACCGTGGCGGGAGTCCACGACCTGCTTGAGCGACACCGCCTGCCAGCCTTGGCCTGCGAGCCAGTCGAGCTGGGCGGCGAAGTCCTGTCGGCGCAGGCTGTCTTCGCGGCCGGGCTCGACGATTTCCCGCACGTCGGCGTAGCGCAGCACGCGCAGCTCGGCCTGTGCGGCGGTGGCGAAGCCGAGCAGAAGCAGCGCGATCATCCAGCGGCTCATTCGCCTCCCCCCATGCGCAGCACCAGCGCCCAGCGGGATTCGCGGTTGCCGTCGTAGACCGGGCAGCTGTAGCGCAGACCCAGTGAAAATTCGTGGCCCGCCCAAGGCAGCCAGCGCGGCATGATTTCGATCGCCGGCACCCAGTCGCTGCCGTAGCCCTGCTGCCAGGTGCGGCTGATGTCGAGATCGACGCGCAGCCGCCAGGCCTCGCTGTAGTCGCGCGTCAGCAGCTGATCGACGGTCAGCCCGAAGTCGAGGCTGGCGTCGCGGCTGGGGTTGAAATACGGCGCGTCCGCGCGCGTGCCGCGGCCAGCACCTGCGCCGCTGCGGGTGTACCACTCGCGCTTCGGGCCGGCCGCCAGCTGCTGTCGATGCGCCACATAGGCGCTGCTGCGGACGTTGCCGTCCTCGTAGCGAAGTTGTTCCACGCTGACGCCCGTGCGGCTGCGCTCATCCGGGCTGCGGCTGGCGCCCACGCGGATGCCGTCGGCGCGGATGCCTGCGGCGCGCGCCTGCAGCGAAGCGAACGGTGCGTGCCTCCAGACGCTGGCGCTGCTGCGCCAGAGGTCGCTGTGGCGGTAGTCGAACCACCCGCCGAAGGTGCTTTCCGGAACAAAGTCATCGCGGGTGCGGCTGAGTTCCACCCCATAGCCCACGCGGTCCTGGCGTGAGCTGGCGGTCACGCCGACCCGCTCGCGCTCGACCCGCTGGCCCTGAAAGTCCGCCCAGTGCAGTTGGTACAGCGCACCGAGGCGATAGCGGTCCTTAAGCAGCGGGCTTTCCACGCGCAGGCCGAATCGAAACTCGCCGCTGCCGCCAGGGCCGCTGGGCGACAGCTCGCCAACGTCCTTGGCGCGGGAGTCGGCGCGCAGCGCTTCCATCGACCACTGCGCACCCTGGCGGCGCTCCCAGCGTTCCTGAATGCCCTGAGTTCGGCGGTGCTGGCCGTAGTCGGCGACCAGCTTCTCGAACAGCGGCCGCGCTTCGATATCGCGATTGAGATCGAGCAGAGCCTCGATCTCGGTGGTCATCGGCAGCAGCGCTTGCGGTGCTTCGGTGCGGGCGATGCGGGCGGTGGTCAGGGCGGTTTCCGGCCAGCCGCGGCGGCGCTCGATGCCGGCGCGCGCATCCAGCAGGCCGGCGTCGAGCGGGGCCAGCTCGCTCAAGGATTCGATCCGCTGATAGGCGGCCGCCAGCTGGGCGCTGAAACTCTCGATCAGAATCGCGTTTAGATCGACACCGGCGCGGCTCCAGCGCACGGCGCCGTCCTCGCCGAAGGCGGGGTTCTGAGCCAGCCAGTCGGCCAGCAGCTCGCGCGCATCGTCGAAGCGCTCCAACTCCAGCCACGCGTAAGCGAGCAGCACCGTGGCCTGTTCGGACTGCGGTTCATCCGCCAGCACGGCCTCCAGCAGCGTGGCGGCCTGCGCCGGCTCCCTTCGCGCCATGTGCGAATCCGCCACGCTCACGCGCAGCCAGTCGGGCAGGGCGATGCCAGCCCGTTCGCGCTCCGCGACGCGCTCAATAACTTCGTCATGCCGGCTGAGCAGGTTCAAGGCCAGCAGGCGGTCGCTGTCGATGCGGCCGGCGGCGCCCGGGTCGTTCTGGTCGGCGCGATCGTGAAGCTGTTGAAGGCGGATCAAGACCGCAGCAACTTCGGTTTCGCGCACAGCTTCGTCGGTTTCCAGCTGAGCCCAGTTCAGGCGTCGCGCGGCGTAGCGCATCTCGAAACCCAAGGCTTCGCTTTCGCTGAACAGTTCACGCTGCGAATCGAACTGCCGCCAAGCTTCACCGGCGCTGCCCAGCGCATCCAGGGTCAGGGCGCGTTCGCGGCGGGCTTCGCGGTGGCCGGGTTCACGACGCAGGACCTCTGCGTAGTGATGCAGGGCCAAAGGCCACTGGCGGGCTTCGCGCGCCAACCGTGCGCCCTCCAGATGTTCAGTAACATTCGTTTGCGAATGACGCTGCACGTCAGCAAGCTGTCCCTCCGCGGCCGCGTGAGCGGTCGCTGCGCAGGCGAAGCACAGTGAGGACAGCAGGCAGGCGAGCCCCAGACGTTGACGGCAAGCAGTCAGCAAAACGTACAGCTCCAGCCAGCGCTCGTATGGGGCGCCGATCTACGCGATGGGTAAGGTGTGGCGCCTCTGGCGCTCTCATGGCACGGCTTTTCAACAACGTTAACATCCAATGCATGAACCATGCCATGCGGCTCGTCAGGTTTCCACCGCCGCGCAGCCGGCCGTTTTCGAGCGCTTCGGCGCGCGCGATGGCTCAAGTGGATCGAGCTGACCATCAAACTTGGCGACCGCTACAACCGCTGCGATCGCTCAAAGCGGCCGCAGCTGAGACTCCAGTGAGCGGGTGTGTTCGCTGATTTCGCTTCCGGTGTGCAGGGTGGTCCTCTTCTCGACCAGCAGCACGCAGGTGTCTGGGTCGGCCACCGGGTTGTGGCGGATGCCCTGCGGCACCACAAAACAGTCGCCCGGACCAAGCGTGACCTCGCGATCCTCCATTTCGATCCGCAGGCGACCGCTCAGCACCAGAAACAGCTCGTCCTCTTCTGCGTGCGAGTGCCAGCCGAGCTGGCCTTCAAGTTTTGCCACCTTGACGTAGCTGTCGTCGAGCTCGGCGATCACCCGCGGCGACCACAGCTCGCTCAAGCTGCGCGCGGCCTGCAGCGCGGAGATGGGCTGTTTCACTGCGATACTCCCGGTTCGACGCCGCAGCTCTGAAGTGGCCGCGCCTGCCGGCAGTGTAGCGGCGCCCGCCGGCCTGGCTGCCCCGCGATTGGCCTAACGAACGGACCCAAGATGATCAACAACGATGTACTGCGCAGCATCCGCTACATGCTCGATTTGAGCGACAACCGGGTGATTGAAGTGATGCAGCTGGCTGACTCTGCGTTCGAGCTGGACAAGCCGACGCTGCAGGCCCTGCTGAGCAAGGAGGGCGAGCCCGGGTTTATCGAATGCGACAGCGCAACGCTGGCGCGGTTTCTTGATGGGCTGGTGATCCACTGCCGCGGCCGCAACGACAGCCTGCCGCCGCGCCCGCTGGAGAAACACGTCTCCAACAACGTGGTGCTGAAGAAACTGCGGGTCGCGTTCGAGCTCAAGGATGTCGACATGCATGCGATTTTTGAGAGCAGCGGCTTCCCGGTGTCGAAACCCGAACTCAGCGCCTTCTTTCGCGACCGCAGCCACAAGAACTACAGGCTCTGCGGCGATCAACTGCTGCGCAATTTCCTCAAAGGGCTGACCCTGCGTCTGCGCCCGGAGCATTGAGCATCGCTGGGCTGCGCTGTTCTCGCCGGCCGGCGCGGCCGCACAGCTCCGGGATCACAGCCCTGGTTTCATCCGGTTCTGCGGTCTCGTTGCCGTTTGCGGCGTGCCGGATGCAGTGGGGCCGGCGCGCGAGGATTGTCTTCGGAGCGAGCGCAGCGCGGCGGCCGTACGCGCTGAGCACGCGATCGTGCATGCCTGTTTTTCACATTTTCGGCAGCGGGCGACCGGCCTCTTGACTCAAGCGTCCGCTGCTCCGACATAGACTCATCGGCTTCGGATGCCGCTCCGCCGGCCCGCCCATGCAAGGACTCCCGACGTTGCCAACGCTTCCTCCAATGACCCGCATGCTGCTGTTCGCCTGCGCGGCCGGCTTCTTGCTGCAGAACCTGTTTGGCGACGAAGTGATCGCCTGGTTCGCCCTGTGGCCGGCCGGCTCATTCCCGGCGCAGGCCGCCGACGGTCGCGTACTGGAGGTTGGTTTCCTGCCCTGGCAGCTGCTGACCTATGGCCTGCTGCACGGCGGCTTTGCCCACCTGTTCTTCAACATGCTGGCGCTGTACATGTTCGGCGCCGACGTTGAACGAACGTTCGGTGAGCGCCGCTACCTGTTCTTTGTATTGTTCAGCGTGTTCGGCGCGGGGCTGGTGCAGCTGGCTGTCGTGACCGCCACCGCCAGCCTTGATGGGGGGGTGTTCCCGACCGTGGGCGCCTCCGGCGGCGTGTTCGGCGTGCTGCTGGCGTTCGGCATGCTGTTTCCGGATCGCCGCGTGATGCTGCTGATCCCGCCGATCCCGATGAAGGCGCGCACCCTGGTGATCGCTTACGGCCTGCTCGAGCTATTTCTGGGCGTCACCGGCACCCGCTCCGGCATCGCGCATTTCGCGCACCTCGGCGGCATGCTGTTTGCGTTTGGACTCATTCAATACTGGCGCGGCCGCTGGCCGTTCGTCCGGAAGCACTGAAGCCGCACGAGCGCGTCGCGCGTGGCGAGCCGGTCGCTTTTTAAAGCCTTCGCCAACCGCGAGGGATGCGCTGCCGCGCCGGCCACGACGTTCAACGGACGAGGGCGGCCGTGGCCGCCCTCGTTGACTCGAATGCTGTAGCCGTCAGCCGCCGCGCGAAGGATGACAAACGTTGTCCAGACGGGTGCGCTTAGACCGCCGCGCTGAGGCCAAAGCTGGCGTTGAGCTCACCGCGTTCGGGCCGCTGCGGCAGCAGGTCCGGGCCGAGCAGGCGAGAGATTCGGGTGAATACTTCATCGCGCTTGAAAGGTTTCTTCATGAAGTCATCGGCGCCGATCCGCTGCAGGTAGAACTGCTCGGTGGCCTGGTCGTTGCCGCTGATCATGATGATCGGAATCGTGCGGGTCAGCGGCGAGCGGCGCAGGTGGCGCAGCGCCTCGAAGCCGCTCATGCCGGGCAGCACGATGTCGAGGAAAATAAGGTGCGGTGTCTCCGCTTCGGCGATTTCGATGCCGCGCTCGGCGTCATACGCCTCGCGAGTGGCGAACCCGTTCTGCTGCAGCATTCGACGCAGCACGGTCACGATGGTGGTGGAGTCGTCGATGATCAGGAAGCGTGTATCGGGACGTGCCTGCTGGCGCGGCCGCACTCGGCGCTCAGCAACGCGCTCGTTCCCACCAAAGAAACGCTTGAACAAACCGGAACCGGTCATGGACTTGCCTCATAGCACTCAACGTGTCGCAGAGTGTCACAAATTGTGATTCCTAGACGCAAGCCCTTATCGAGTGACAGTTTGTGACAAAGCGAGCAAGTCCAGAAGAAAGGCGCTTCCGCAGCCCGGAACTGGGCTCAGAGCGTGCGCAGGATTCGAGCGCGTGCGCAGGATTCGAACGCCGTCGCACGCGCGAGCTGCAAGCGTTCCTGGCAAAGCGAGGCCGACGGATTCAACGGCGATAGGTGGGACCAATGAACGCACGATTCGCCTAAGCGCGCTGCCGCCAGCGGCGTCGGCGCAGCAGTTTCCAGTCGCCGTGCGATTTCTTCATGCCCTCTCAGTTCGGCCGCATCGCCACCACGTCGGGACTCAGCACCAGCCGCAGCGCATCCAGCCGCGGCCTCGCCTGTGGCAGCACCGCCAGCAGCGCGGTCTGTTCCTGCTCCAGCAGTTCGATCTCCTCGGCGCGCACCGCCGGATTGATTTTTGCCAGCCGGCGCAGGCGCTCCAACTCGCCGGTCAGCAGCGATTCGGCCTGGCCCAGCGCAATTTCGATGCGCTGGTCGGCCTGCGCGCGCGCTTCTTTCTCGGCGGCAGCCAGCATCGACGGAATCAAGGTGGTCAACAGCTTGCGCTGGCGCGAGAGGTCAATCGGGCGGTCACCGGAGCCGCGCTGAGCGCGTGCGCCCGGAACGTAGTCGGGTTTGAGCTGCAGGCGCGTATCGACCACCACCGTGACCGGCAGCGGCGGTAGAAAGCGATCCACATGCAGGCTTGGATCGGCGATGCACTCGACCACATACAGGGCCTCCAGCAGCAGGCTGCGCTGCGGCAGGCTGTCATCGACCAGGGCGGCGGCGTTGCCGGTTTCCGAGGACAGCAGCAACTCCTCGGCGTTCAGCAGCAAGGGGTGGTCGGCGCGCAGGTAGAGCAAATCGTCGCGGGCCAGCGCGCGGGCGCGCGAGAAGGTCGCCTGGCGCGGGCCGCCCTTGAGCTCCTCGAAGGCGTCTAGGGTCACGTACTCGGGATCCAGCAGCACGATTTCATGGCCCTGCGGCTCGCTGTGGATGCCGAACTGCTCCAGCAGACGCAGCGGGTAGTCCTCAATGGTGGCGGCGATGTCGTCCAGGCCCAGGGCCTGCTGCAGCCGGCCGTTGCCCGCGGCGCGCTGGCTTGAGAGTTCAAGCAGGCGGTCCCGGCCGCGGTGCACGCGGTCCGACAGCTCGGCGTGCTCACGCCGGGTGTCCTCGAGCAGGCCATCCATTGCGCCCTCGACCGCGTGCTCGGTCAGCGCCATCAGCCGCGGGCCGAAACGGTGCAGAAGCTCGCGGCCGTCGGCGCAGACGCCGCGGAATGCATCGAGACCTTCCGCGTACCAGCGCAGCAGCAGCTCCTGCGGGCTGCCCGAGACCGCAGCGGCGTGAATCTGCACGGCGCCCTGCTGGCCGATCCGGTCGAGCCGACCGATCCGCTGTTCCAGCATGTCGGGATCGAGCGGCAGGTCCCACAGGATCAAGTGCTGCGCGAACTGGAAGTTACGGCCTTCGGCGCCGACCTCGGAGGCGATCAGCAGGCGCGCGCCTTCGGGGTCGGCGAAGTAGGCGGCGGCGCGGTCGCGCTGCAGCAGGTTCATGTCCTCGTGGAAGCGCGCCACCGGCAGGCCTGAGCGCAGGCGCAGGGCCTCGTCCAGCGCCTGCACCTTGGCTCGCGAGCGGCACAGCAGCAGGGCCTTGGCCGGGGCGAGGGTTTCCAGCCGCTTCAGCAGCCATTCGAAGCGCGGATCGCGGGTGTAGTCGTGTTCCGGCTCGCGGTGGCCGGGCGCGCCGATGTCGGCCAGCGCTTCGGCACGGAGGCGGCCGGGCAGGGTGGCGCCGTCGCTGTCGTCATCGAGAATCTCGATGTGCGGTACTCGCTCAGGAAAGCCGCCGACGGCGGCGCGCCGGTTGCGGATCATCACCCGCCCGGTGCCGTGACGGTCGATCAGCGCTTCGACCAGTTTCCACGCGGCGGCCTCGTCACCGGCCTCGATCTTGGGCAGCGCCGCGGCCAGGGTTTGCGGCTCGTCCTTGAACAGCTCGTGCAGCAGCGCGATGCCGGCTTCATCGGGCGCGCGCGCTTCGAGCAGCGCCTCGGTGACGGCCGAAAGGGCCAGATGACGATCGGCCTCCTCGATGAAGGCATCGAGGTTCGAATAGCGCGCAGCATCGAGCAGCCGCAGGCGTGCGAAGTGCCCGCTGCGGCCGAGCTGTTCGGGGGTGGCGGTGAGCAGGATCAGGCCGGGCACCCGCACCGAGAGCTGCTCGACCAGGCTGTACTCCTGGCTGGGCGCCTGCGGCGACCAGGCCAGATGGTGGGCCTCGTCGACCACCAGCAGATCCCAGCCGGCTTCGACCAGCTGCGCCGCCCGTTTCTCGTCGCGCGCCAGCCAGCCGACCGCGGCGATCACGCACTGTTCGTCCTCGAAGGGATTGCGGCGGGTGTCGACCTCGGTGATCGCCTCGCAGCGTTCTTCGTCAAAAATCGAAAAGCGCAGGTTGAAGCGCCGCAGCAGTTCGACGAACCACTGATGCACCAGGCTTTCCGGCACCAGCACCAGCACCCTGGAAGCTCGGCCGGTAGCCAGCTGCTGGGCGGTGATCATGCCGGCCTCAATGGTTTTGCCAAGGCCGACTTCATCGGCGAGCAGCAGCCGTGGCTGGCGCCGCTCGACGGCCAGCTCGGCCACCTTCAGCTGGTGCGGGATCAGATCGATGCGTGCGCCGAGAATGCCCCAGCCCGGATGTCGACGGGCGTCGGCGCGGCGGCGCAGGGCCTCGCGGCGCAGCTCGAACGCGGGGCTGCGGTCGACCCGCCCGGACAGCAGCCGGGTGTCGGCCTGCGATACCGGTTGCTCGGGGTCGAGCAAGCCCTCCTGGATCGAGCGCCCGCCGACGCCATACATATACAGCCCGTCGACCAGATCGGCGGTTTCGACAACGTGCTCGGCGCCTTCTGCGCGCAGGCGCTCGCCGACCCGGAATTCGACGCGCGACAGCGGTGCGGTTTCCATCGCGTACTGACGGACAACGCCGCTGCCGGTAAAGACGATTTGCACGCTGCGGCCGATCAGGCGCATCACCGTGCCCAGGCCGAGCTCGGGCTCGGCAGTCGACAGCCAGCGCTGTCCGGGAACAAAGAGAGGATTCATCGCGCCAATTCTACCCCGCGTCAGCAGGGCCGACCCAGGCGGCTGTGATTTGTTCGAGCGTCGCGCGGGCTCGACAAATGCGCCGGCGGAACGGGACACGCAAAGCGCTGCTGTTCGGAACGGCAGGCCCGCTCACGTCGGCTGGCGGTCGGCTCTGACGGCGGCAGGGCGGCGCTGTTCGGGCCGTGATTGGGCCTTCCAGCGTGGGACTCAACGACCGGGCTCTTCACCGACGTGCCCGCCTGTGCGATGCTCGCCGGCCGCTCGCCTGGCTACCACCCGCGTGGGCTGGGCCTGCTGCGCATCGGCTGCCGCGCAGGCCAAACGAAGCGCGGCGCCCGCTGGCAGGGGCCGCCGCCGTCGATCCCGGCGCACGCCTGCCCGAAGATCACGGCCGAAACCACGAACCTAGCTATTGCCACAGGAACACCGCATGTCCCCGATTACCGTGAATGCCCGCATCTCGCCGCGTGGCGGCCTGGATGTTCTCTCGCGCAGCGAGGTCAGCCGCCTGCGCGACGCCTCCAAGGGCGGTCTGCGCGATTTGCTGCGCCGCTGCTCGCTGGCGGTGCTGACGTCTGGCAGCATCAGCGATGACCCGCGCGCGGCGCTGGAGCGCTATCCCGATTTCGAGATCGAGGTCCAGCAGCAGGACCGCGGCGTTCGTCTTGAGCTGCGTCATGCCCCGGCGCAGGCATTTGTCGACGGCAAGATCATCGCCGGTGTCGCCGAGCTGCTGTTCGCCGTGGTGCGCGACATTGCCTACGTTTCGACCGAAGTGCAGAGCTCGGGCCGCTTCAATCTGGAAGACACGCAGGACATCACCAATGCGGTGTTCGAGATTCTGCGCAACGCGCGGGTGCTGAAGCCCCACGTCGAGCCCAACCTGGTGGTGTGCTGGGGTGGCCACTCGATCGCCCGCAACGAATACGAATACACCAAGCACGTCGGCTATGAGCTGGGCCTGCGCGACATCGACATCTGCACGGGCTGCGGCCCCGGCGCGATGAAGGGTCCGATGAAGGGTGCCGCGGTCGGCCACGCCAAGCAGCGTCGCCGCGACAACCGCTACATCGGCATCACCGAGCCGGGCATCATCGCCGCCGAGTCGCCGAACCCGATCGTCAACCACCTGGTGATCATGCCGGACATCGAGAAGCGCCTTGAGGCCTTCGTTCGCGTCGGCCACGGCATCATCGTGTTTCCCGGCGGCGTCGGCACCGCCGAGGAAATTCTCTACCTGTTGGGCATCCTGCTGCACCCGGAGAATGCCGGCCTGCCGTTCCCGCTGGTGTTCACCGGGCCGAAGGAGTCGGTCGCCTATTTCGAGCAGATCGACCAGTTCCTGCGGCTGGTGCTGGGCGATTCGGCCGCCGAACGCTACAAGATCATCGTCGACGACCCGCGTGAGGTTGCCCGCTACATGGAGCGCGGCCTGTCCAAGGTGCGCGAGCACCGGCTCGACACCAAGGACGCGTTCTTCTTCAACTGGGCGCTGAAGATCCAGCCTGAATTCCAGCACCCGTTCGCTCCGACCCACGAGAACATGGCCGGCCTGAAGCTGCATCGCGATCAGCCGCCGCACCTGCTTGCCGCCGACCTGCGGCGGGCGTTCTCCGGCATCGTTGCCGGCAACGTCAAGGAAGAAGGCATGCGCGCGATCGAGGAATTCGGCCCCTACGTGATCGACGGCGAGCCAGAGATCATGCGCGCCCTGGACGCGCTGCTGCGCGCCTTCGTCGAACAGCGGCGGATGAAGATGAGCGGGGACTACAAGCCCTGCTACCGCGTCGGCTGATCTGAGGCGCGGAGCCGGGAATCGGGAATCGAGAATCGGGAATCGCGCCAGCGGAAGCTCGCGCGCTGCGGCTTGGTGAGCCTTTGATGCAACAAGGGCGGCTGCGGTCGCCTGTCGTTTCGCGGCTTGTCGAAGGTACGCTCCGCAAGCGCTTTCGAGACTCACTACTTCCGATTCCCGATTCCCGATTCCCGATTCCCGGCGAAATCAATCGCCGCGAATGATCTGCGGCCCCTTGCCGACGGTCTTCTCGTAAACGCCTTTGCCGATCTTGCGGTACTGGGTGAAACCTTTCTCGCCGAGCTTTTTTTCGCCCAGCCGGTGGGCGCCGCCAATCGCCAGCGCGGGTGCGCTGATGCACTGCTGCACCGGGCCTCCGCACTGCGGGCAGCACTCAAGCGCGCTGTCGGAGAGTTTCTGCAGGTGGTCGAAGCCCTCGCGGCAGTGCGCGCAGCCTTCGCCGGTGCTGCGGTATTCGAAAATCGGCATCGGGGGTATTCGCCTTCGGGCGCGATCGTCAAGGGTGGGTGCGGGCCGGGGCCAATGCAAGGCGGTCAATCCGCAGCGCGCTCGGCACGCGCGGCCGCTTCGAGCATTCTCGCGGCAAACAAAAAACCCTGCGCGATGGCAGGGTTGTTTGCGACACGTGACGGTGGTCGGGGTGAGAGGATTCGAACCTCCGACTTCTACTTCCCGAAAGTAGCGCTCTACCAAGCTGAGCTACACCCCGATTTGCTGTCGCCAGCGTGCGAGCCGCGCATCATACGGGCCTCACATTGCCTGCGCAAGATGGCGATGAGCGCGCACGGACAAACTGGTAGCCTTTGCCCCCTTGCGCAGGCGCCTGGCGCCGCCCACCCCCCAGCAGCTCGGAGTCTGTCTTGATCAAGCCCCGCACCGTGCCCGGCGTTCTCGAACTGCTGCCGCGCGATCAGATCGCGTTCCAGCGCATGCTCGACATCATCCGCGACAACTATCAGCGCTTCGGCTTCCTGCCAATCGAGACTCCGGTGATGGAGCTGTCGGAGGTTCTGCTGACGAAATCCGGAGGCGAGACCGAGCGTCAGGTCTACTTCGTCCAAAGTACCGGCGCGCGGGCTCAGGCCGAGGCCGGGCAAACGCCGGAACAGGCCCTGCGCTTCGACCTGACCGTGCCGCTGGCGCGCTATGTGGCCGAGCACGAGCACGCGCTCAGCTTTCCGTTCCGCCGCTACCAGATTCAGCGCGTCTATCGCGGCGAACGCCCGCAGCGCGGCCGCTTTCGCGAGTTCTACCAGTGCGACATCGATGTGATCGGCAAGGACAGCTTGTCGATTCGCTTCGACGCCGAACTGCCGGCGGTGATCTACGCCGTGTTCAACGATCTGGCCATCGGCGCTTTCACGATCCACATCAATAACCGCAAGTTGATGCGCGGGTTCTTCGAAGGCTTGGGCGTGGCCGACAGCGAGCAACAGGGCGCGGTGCTGCGCGAGGTCGACAAGCTGGACAAACGCGGCCCCGACTACGTGCGCGAAACGCTTACCGGCGAGGGCTTTGGGCTCGCGGCCGAGGCGGTCGAGCAGATTCTCGATTTCGTGCAGATCCGTTCCGCTGGCCATGCCGACGCACTGGCTCAGCTGGACCGGCTGGGGCAGGGCAGCGACACCTTCAACGAGGGCATCAGCGAGCTGCGTGAGGTGCTGCAGACGGTGCGGGCGTTCGGCGTGCCGGAGTCGCACTACGCGATCAATCTTTCGATCGCGCGCGGGCTGGACTACTACACCGGCACCGTCTACGAGACCACCCTCAACGACTCTCCGCAAATCGGTTCGATCTGCTCCGGCGGCCGCTACGAAAATCTGGCCGGGCAGTACACAAAGTCGCACCTGCCCGGCGTCGGCATTTCGATCGGCGCCACGCGGCTGTTCTGGCAGCTGCGCGAGGCCGGGCTGATCCAAACCGCCGAAAGCAGCGTCGAGGTGCTGGTGGCGCAGATCGAGGAGGCTCGGCTGCCGGACTATCTCAAGCTCGCCAGCGAGCTGCGGCGGGCCGGTATCAACGCCGAGGTGCAGCTGGAATCGAAGAAGGTCGCCAAACAGTTTCAATACGCCGATCGCGCCGGTATCCGCTTCGTGCTGCTGCTGGGCTCGGATGAGGCCGAGCGCGGCGTGGTGGCGGTGAAAGACATGCGCAAGCAGGAGCAGTTCGAAGTGCCGCGCGAGGATCTGGTGCGGGCGCTGCGGGTGGAGCTGGAGCAGGCGCGCGCGATGGCTGGGCGCGGCGCGCACCGTCCGTGAGCGGTGACTCTAGCGCTGTCGCTGGCGTCTGGGTCTGAGTTTGCGTTTGAGTCGGAGTCGGAGTCGGAGCAGCCGGGGCTCGCGCTCAGGCCAGCCGCTGCAGCAGCGGCTGCAGCAGCTCGACCAGTTCGGTCGACAGCAGCACAGTCGCGATCAGGGTGCCTAGGCCCAGCGCCCACGCGAACAGCAGCAGCAGGCCGTCGCGCTCGATCAAGGCCAGGGCGTACACCACCAGCAGTAGGCCGATCGGATAGTTGGTGAGCGGAATTGGCAGCGCCAGCAGCAGCCCCAGCAGCACCAGTTGAGCGCCGGTGAAGGCGATCGCCGGCACTCGCGTCGCCAAGCCGTTGAGCCGCGGCCGGCACAGCCGCTCGATGCCTCGCAGCACGCCGCCAAGCCGGCGATTGAACGACAGCAGACGCGGTCTCGACAGGCTGCGCTGATGCAGACGCCGCGGCATCCATGGGTGGCGCAGGCACAGCAGCATTTGCAGCCCGACCAGCGACACCAGCGGCCCGCTGATCGCGCCGACCCCGAACGGCAGCGGAATGAAGGACGGCATGGTCGCAAGCAGCAGCACCGCACCGAAAGCGCGGCGGCCAAAGGCGGCGATCAGATGCTCAACGCGGAGCAGTTCAGGTTCGGTCGAGTTGGCGAGTCCGTGCAGGATCTGGCTGGTACTGGGTGCATCGGAAGGGCGCATGCGCGAGAGAGTGCGGGAATGGGCCTGAACCATAGCGCGCCCAGTGGGTCGAATTCGAGGCCCGTGGGGGGCGCCCGCGCCTCGGCATGCACTGCGAACTGAGGATGCTTTGCTGTACCTTGAGGCGGCCGCCTTGATGCGGCCCTATCTGCTCCCTGGAGGCGCGATGCCGCTGGCTGGTGGTCACACTCTTAAGAAATTCGACGAAGAGCTTTCGACGCTCAACGATCTGGTCATGAAGATGGGCGGCGCGGTCGAAGAGCAGCTGCGGCTCGGCGTGCGCTCACTTGAGACGCGTGATGCGCGGCTCGCCGAGCAGGTGGTCGAAGGCGACCGCCAGATCGACCGATACGAACTGCAGGCCGATCAGGAAATCGCCCAGCTGATCGCCCTGCGCGCGCCGTTGGGCGTGGATCTGCGGACTATCCTGACGCTCTCGAAGACGGTCAATGACCTTGAGCGCGTCGGCGACGAGTGCAAGAAGCTGGCAAAGGTGTCGCTGGCGCTGATTGACTGCGCGGGCGATCGCATGGAGGCGCCGATGGTGGCTGAGATCGCCCGCGTCTCGAAGTTGTCGGCGGCGATCCTGCGCGGCGCGCTGGACGCATTGGTGAGGCTGGATCTGGCGCAGGCCGAGCAAACTCGACGTGATGACAAGCGCCTGGATGCGGCCTATCAATCAAGCGTTGATCAGCTCACCGCCCTGATGACCGAGAACCCCATCGCGGTAGCAGCGGGCGTGCAGGCGCTGTCGGCTTTGAAATCGCTTGAGCGGATTGGCGACCACGCCAAGAATATTGCCGGCTACGTGTTCTATCTGGTCGAAGGACGCGACGTGCGGCATCCGAAGGCCAGACTCGAGGCCTAGGCGCTCGGTTGACCCAAGCGGAGCGGGCCCTGAAGTCTGAGTTTAAGTTTCAGTCGAAGCAGCAGCAGTCGAAGTTGGGTTCGAAGCCAGACAGCCGCTGCTGCTGCTCATGCTGCTGCTACCTTCGGAACCCGGCTTGAGCCCGGTCGAGAGTCTCGCGGACTAGACGAGCGTCGGCTTTGCCATGCGCCCGCCAGACCCGGTTGCTGGGCAGTCGACTCAGCACGCTGCGGAACTGATACCCGGCACCGGCGTGCCGGTAGGCCTAGAACAGGTCGCCGCCGGCGGACAGCGCGCGCTCGATGCGGTCGCCAAGCCCGCCGATTTCCAGCACCAGACGATCGATCTCGGCGGCAGTCAGACCCTGCAGCGGGCGGTTTTCGCACAGCTGGAGATAGGTCAGGCCGTCGAGCTCCGAAATCGACAGGTAGCCCACGCGCTGCTCCCAGTTGAAACACAGCGCGCGCTTGAAATCGATCCCGGTCGTCGGCGCCAGCGCCGTGCTGACGCGCAGGAACTTGCGGCCGTCTTCGTCTTCCAGTTCGGTCAGGAACAGGCCCTGATGGCGGGCGCCGTTGTTGAGCGTTAGCTCGATCCCGATCAGATAGGGCTCGCTGCGGGTGATGGTGTAGTGCGGAGCAACGTGGGCACGGACCTGTTCGAAGTTCTGCATGGCATTCGCAGGGTGTGAAGTTGCGCCTATGCTACCAGCCCGCACCCTGAAGCCGACCGCATGCCGGCCGCAGATCACACCCTTGCCGAGGCGCGCCGCGCCGACATCCTCGCGGTCGTTCGGGCCATCCCAGCCGGCGAAGTGCGCGGCTATGCCGCTGTCGCGCAGGCGGCCGGCTGGCCACGCCATGCGCGCCTGGTCGCGCGGGTGCTGAGCGAGTGCGACGAGCCTGGTCTGCCCTGGCATCGAGTGCTGCGTTCGGACGGTCGAATTGCGTTCGCGCCGGGTTCGCCGCAGTCAGAGGCGCAGGCCCAGCGCCTGCGCGCCGAGGGTTTGATAGTCGTCACTGGGAAAGTGTCGCGGCCGCAGCAGGCGCTCAGCCTGGACGCCGCGCTGTGGGCCGCAACCGGCAATTGAATCAGCGCAGGCCTCAGCGCGTGTGAAAAACTTGAACGCCGTGAACAGGGGCGTAGGCGCTGCAACCGCCGCGGGCGGGCGGCTTTCTGACAGGCGCGCAGCGCGCATCACTGCACGCGCTTTCGCACCGGTTTGCTGGCCGTGCCGGACTCCCGCGGCGGCTTGAGCAGCGCCGGCGGCAGCGCGCGCAGCACTTCCGCGACCGCGTTCAGAAACGCGCCGTTGGCCGACGATTTGCGCCAGACCAGCGCCAGCTGCCGGCGCGGATTGGAATCACTGAAGGCGATCAGCTTCAGCGTTTCCGAGCGGGGCACGGGCGGCTGCACCGCGAGCATGGGCAGCAGGGTGACGCCAACGCCGGCAGACACCATCTGCCGCAGGGTTTCCAGACTGGTGGCGCGAAATCCGTCTTTCTCGCTGGCGCCGGCGAGTGCGCAGACGTCCAGCGCCTGATCCCGCAGGCAGTGGCCCTCGTCCAGCAGCAGCAGGCGTTCGTGGGCGATGTCCTGCAGCCGCAGCCGGCCCACTGAGGCCAGCGGGTGGTCGACAGGCACGGCCAGCACGAAGGGTTCTTCGAAAAGCAGTTCAGCGTGCAGCTGATCCTCGTGCAGCGGCAGTGCCAGCACGGCGGCATCGATCCGCCCCTCGTGCAGCTGCTGCAGCAGCAATTCGGTTTTTTCCTCGGTCAGCAGCAGCTCCATTCGGGGAAAGCGCTGGCGCAGCGGCGCCACCACGTGGGGCAGCAGGTAGGGCCCAAGGGTCGGGAAGATGCCCAGCCGCAGCGAGCCCGCTTCCGGGTCGACGCTGCGCCGCGCGATCGAGCGGATCTGCTCAACTTCGTTGAGGATCCCGCGCGCGCGCTTGGCGATCTCGATGCCCGCTTCGGTCAGCATTACCTTGCGGGGGGCCCGCTCAACCAGCGCCACGCCCAGCTCGTCTTCGATCTTGCGGATCTGTGTCGACAGGGTCGGCTGGCTGACGAAGCAGGCTTCCGCCGCGCGTCCGAAGTGTCGGTGATCGGCGAGGGCCACCAGGTAGCGAAGGTCGCGCAGGTTCATGCGGAATCCAATAATCCGTGTGTATCGGAAATTTACCTTCGATTGATTCGGGGGATCAACAGCGGCTCTCAGTCGTCGACGTTTGCGATCGTTTCGTAGCCTAGGGCCACATGCAGGGAGGCCCGCCGATTGGCGGGCCTCCCTGCGTCTCCGATACGTTGACGACTAGCGCGCGGCGTTGCTGCTCATGACCGAATTGCGACTGCTATCGAAATACTGGGCGGGGTCGCGCATGCCCGCGGTATGGCATTGGCCGCTGGTGTGGCCGCGGTTGATGCCCCCCGGCAGCTGCCCGTAGGTGCGCTCGACGGTGCCGTCCTCGGGGTCGCTCAGGACCAGATCAGAAGCGAAATTGCAGAAGTCGTTGGTCCACCAGTTGGTCGTCTTGAACGCGGTCGTGTAGTAATTTACCTGGCCGCGTGCCGAACTCGGGACGCCGGCCAGCCAGCTCGCAGCGCCGCTGTAGGTCATGTTGCTATTGGTGCCGCAGCCGACCCCGAAGATCCCGCCGAGCGCAGCCAGCACGCCGGACAGATTGGTGCCCTGATAGGGCGTGCCCACCGACTGCATGCGGCGTGCCCCGGAGGCATTGTCGAGGCCGCTCCAGTAGAAGGCATAGAGATGCAGCGAGGCGGCGCCGCCCTGACTGTGGGCGACTGTCCCGAACGAGTTCCAGGTTGCGCCGAATTCGCGGATACGCCGGGCGAACTCGTCGTGGGTGCGGTTCTTGTTGGCGTCCAGGAAGGTCGAAGCGCTGCTGAACTGGCTGGCCGGCCAGACCCCGCCAGAGCAGTATCCGTGCACCAGAATCAGCCGGCGGCCGACGCCTTTCTGCTGCAGCGCGCCCTGCGGCCGCGGGCCCATGCTCATCAGTTCGTCGATCTCGAGCTCGGCTTCGGTGTAGCTGCGCTTGGGCTGCGGCAGATTCAGGGGCAGCGACTTCGCCTGCGCAAGGGTCACGAAGTAATCGGCATCCTCTATGCGCAGGTTGCGCAGTTCGAATGGCCCTACCGCGCCCGCTCGCTGCACCCAGCGCTGATCGAATCCGAGCTCGATGCGGCCGTTCTTGGGCTCAACCATGCCGCCAATCCAGGACACCGCCAGCGGCGTGCCTTTGGCGTCACGGCCCCAGATTTCGCCAATCGCTCGGTAGTGTCGCCCCTGTTTGGACGCGCTGACCGGCAGCTGCAGCAGCACTCGGCTGTCGCCGCCGATCTTGGCTTCCACCGCGCTCAGGCTGCCGCGCAGCGCGATGTCGGCGTCAACCACCGGAATCACGTGCTCGGCGCTTCGCAGCAGGGCTTCGCCCGCGCTGCTGCGGCCGCGAACCATCACTTGCGCGTTCATCAGGCCCGCCTTGCCGGCCTTGAACACGCCGCCGAAAACGCCGTCATCGGCCGCGCCGTCCTGATGCTGGCCGTCGTCGAGCATCGCGATTTTCTCGACGCTGCCATCGGCACGGCTGACGGCGATGTGGGCTTCGTCGATGCTGCCAGCGTCAAGGCCCAGCACTACGGCGCCCTTGCGCTCGGCGCTGAGCTGGGCGGTCAGCGCGATGTCGCCGCCGGAGAGGAAATGCAGGTGGGCCGGATAGGAGCTCAGCTCGGTATCAGGATTGCCCTCGACCAGCAGGAAACCGCGACGCGGCGCGGTTCCCGGCGCCTGGATCTCCAGCGTCCAGTCGCCCTTGATTAGATTTTCGAACTGATAAAGCGCCGAGGGAAAGCGGGTCGACTCCATGCCGAATTCGCCCTGCTCGACTTGCACCGCCAGTTGGTTCGCCCTATGCAGCTGGCCGGAGGGCCCGCGCAGGCCCAGCTGCCAGCCGCTGTCGGTGTCGGCCAGCAGCAGTATCTGCAGATCCTCACGCTCCACCGGCAGGGCCCCGCGCCAGCTCAGCTGGCCGGCCTCATTGGGGCTCAGTTCCACCGGCAGCAGCGCCGATTTCGAGTGAATGGCGCCTGCGGCGGGGTCCACCGCGCGCATCTGCTCGAACTCGGTCGGCGGGCCTGCAAGCTGCTTGAACGAGGCTTCGACGGGTGCGGCGGACAGCAGCAACAGCGACGCTGCGGACAGCGCCAGTGGCTTCAACTTCATGAAATCCCTCCCCAGGGTAGGCGTGCGCCGACGCGCGAATCGCGACGGCAAGCGAGCGTCGTGCGCGGAAGGTGGGTGGATCGTGCCCACCGCATTCTCTCCCTACGCAGCCGCATGGAGCGTTATACCTGAACGCGGGGAAAATGCATTCCGCAGCGCAGCGAGCGCGTGCGGCAGGGGGGCGCGGGTACACTGTCCGGATGGAAATTCTGCTTGCCAACCCCCGCGGCTTTTGCGCCGGCGTCGACCGCGCGATCGAGATCGTCAAGCGCGCCATCGAGACTCTCGGCGCGCCCATCTACGTGCGCCACGAGGTGGTGCACAATCGCTTTGTGGTTGAAGACTTGCGCGGCCGCGGCGCCGTGTTCGTGGAGGAGCTCGACCAAGTGCCCGATGGCGCCACCGTGATCTTCAGCGCGCACGGGGTTTCGCAGGCGGTGCGCGCAGAAGCCGCCCGGCGCGGCCTGAAGGTGTTCGATGCCACCTGCCCGCTGGTGACCAAGGTGCACCTGGAGGTGGCCCAGCACTGTCGCGCGGGCCGCGACGTTGTGCTGATCGGCCACGCCGGCCACCCGGAAGTGGAAGGCACCATGGGCCAGTGGACTGCCGAGGGCGGCAGCGGGCGGATCTACCTGGTCGAATCGCTGGAGGATGTCGCCGGGCTCAGCGTCAGCCAGCCGGAGAGACTCGCTTACACAACGCAGACCACGCTGTCCGTGGACGATACGCGCGGGATCATTGAGGCGCTGCGGCTGCGTTTCGCCGAGATCCTGGGGCCGCGCAAGGACGACATCTGCTACGCCACCCAGAACCGCCAGGATGCAGTGCGGCGACTGGCGGAAGAGTGCGACCTGCTGCTGGTGGTCGGCTCTGTCAACAGCTCGAACTCCAACCGCTTGCGCGAGCTCGCCGAAAAGCAGGGCATCCCGGCCTATCTGGTCGACGGCGCTTCCAACATCGATCCGGCCTGGCTGAAAGAAAAACGCCTAATCGGCCTGACCGCGGGCGCCTCCGCGCCTGAGCTGCTGGTGCAGGGCGTGGTGGAGCGGCTGCTGCAGCTGGGCGCCGGGTCGGTTCGGGAGCTGGACGGTGAGGCTGAGAACGTGATCTTCGCCTTGCCCAAGGAACTGAGGGTCACCCTGGTCGTCTGAGCGAGAGCGGCCGCGCGTTTAGCCGCCGGCGTTGACCCTGCCTGCATGCGCGCCTAAACTTTACGGCTGATCGCCGGAATAGCTCAGTTGGTAGAGCGGCGCATTCGTAATGCGTAGGTCGCAGGTTCGACTCCTGTTTCCGGCACCAGTTTCGACGGCACAAAATGAAGGCCCGGCGCTCGCAAGCGTCGGGCCTTTGTTTTTCTGCAGGGGCCTGATGCCTGCAAGCGCGCCGCCGCCGTGAAGCCGTCGCCGCCGCCCCGACCCAGTTCATTCCGCGCTGGCGGTCGCCTCTGGCAGCACTCGTACCAGCCGCACCACGTTGTCGCCGATGGCCTCGATGCGCATGCGCAGACCCTCGATCTCGACCTCCTCGCCGGCTACGGGCAGCTTTTCAAGCCGCCCTACGATCAGGCCATTCAGGGTGCTGAAATCGTCGGTGGGCAGGTCCCAGCCGAGATGGCGATTCAGGTTGTGCAACGGCGTGCGGCCGTCGATCAGCAGGCTGCCGTCCGGGTTGTGCTGGATGCGGCGGGTGTTCTGACCCGGCGCGCTGACGAAGTCGCCGACAATTTCTTCAAGAATGTCGGGCAAGGTCACCAGGCCGACGATGTCGCCGTACTCGTCGACCACCAGGCCAACCCGCCGTTTGACCCGCTGGAACTCCAGCATCTGTTTGGTCAGCGGCGTGCCCTCCGGCACGAAGTAGGGTTTGCGCACGCGCGCTTCCAGCCAGGCCGCATCCAGAAGCTGGTCGGGCGATGTGCCGAGCAGGTTGCGCAGGTTGAGCACGCCAATCACCTGGTCGATGCTGCCGCGATAGACCGGCGCACGGCTGAATGGGAACCGCGCCAGCAGCTCGCGCAGCTCGGCCGGGTCGGCCTCAAGGTCGATGCCTTCGATCTCGTTGCGCGGGATCATGATGTCTTCGACCCGCGCCTCTTCCAGGGCGAGGATGTTCAGCAGCATCTGCCGGTGCTTCTCCGGAATCATCCGGCCGCCTTCCTCCAGCAGGGTGCGCAGCTCGGCCGAGGACAGCGCATGAGCGTCGCCCGCGGGGTGCCGATGGCCGAACATCCAGAGCACACCGGCGGCAAGCCGGTTGATCACCCAGACAATCGGGTGGCTGATCTTCAGCAAGGGCCAGAGCAGAAACGACGCCGGCAGTGCGACTCGCTCGGGTTTCAGGGCCGCGAGAGTCTTCGGAGCCACTTCGGAAAAGATCAGCACCACCACCGTCAGAATGGAGGTCCCAATCAAGATTCCAGCTTCGCCGGCGATGCGGACGAAGGCGATGGTGGTAATCGCCGACGCGGCGATATTGACGAAATTGTTGCCGAGCAGAATCAGCCCGATCAGACGCTCCGGCTGCTCCAGCAGACGCTGGGCGAGGCGGGCGCCGCGGCTGCCCTCGCGAGCAAGGTGCATCAATCGGTAGCGATTGATCGACATCAGGGCGGTCTCTGAGCCGGAGAAAAACGCCGAGCAGACCAGCAGGATGCCGAGAACGGAGAACAGCAGACTTAGCGGTATATCGTCCATTACCAAGAGCATGGCGCCAGCCGACAGCGCGGGGGCGACTCCGCCCCGCGCCGCCTGTGCTTCAGGCGGGCCGACGATTGTCGCAGAAAGCGGCGGGCCGGTAGGGGTCGGCGCACTCGGGCCCAGAATGCACGCAGCGCCGCTGGCTGCGGCGCTTGGCGCAGGTGTTAAATTGCCCGTCTTTGCGGAATTCCGGCATGGCCAAGTCGAAAGTCTCCTACGTCTGCAGCGAGTGCGGCGGCACCGCCAACAAGTGGCAGGGGCAGTGCGCAGACTGCGGCGCCTGGAACACTCTGGTCGAGTCCGTCGAGACGGCCGCCGCCGCCAGCGCGCGCCGGTCCGGCTATGCCGGCGCCCGAGTGGCGGAGATCACCCGCCTGGATCAGGTTCCGCAAGGGGTCGAAGCGCGGACCGCGATAGGCATCGGCGAGCTGGACCGAGTGCTCGGTGGCGGCCTGGTCGAGGGCTCGGTGGTGCTGATCGGCGGTGACCCCGGTATCGGCAAGTCGACGCTGCTGCTGCAGACCCTGGATTCGCTGGGCAGTCGCCTGCCGGGCCTGTACGTGACCGGCGAGGAAAGCCTGGGTCAGGTCGCCAATCGGGCCTCCCGGCTGGGGCTTTCCCTGTCTGGCCTGCGCTGTCTGACTGAAACCTGCGTTGAGCGGATCATCCAGCGGCTGGTGGCCGAAAAACCGAAACTGGCGGTGATCGATTCGATCCAGACGATTCATTCCGAGCAGCTGCCATCGGCACCTGGTTCGGTCAGCCAGGTCCGCGAGTCGGCGGCGCGACTGGTGCGCCACGCCAAGGAGCAGGGCACCAGTATCTTTCTGGTCGGCCATGTCACCAAGGAAGGCGGCATCGCCGGCCCGCGCGTGCTGGAGCACATGGTCGACGCGGTTTTGTATTTCGAAGGCGAGGCCGGCAGCCGATTCCGGGTGCTGCGCGCGTTCAAGAACCGCTTCGGCGCAGTCAACGAGCTGGGCGTTTTCGCAATGGGCGATCGCGGCCTGCGTGAGGTGGCCAACCCCTCGGCGATGTTCCTGTCCGGCACGCTTGCAAACACTCCCGGCAGCATCGTGATGGTCACTCGCGAAGGCACCCGACCGCTGCTGGTCGAGGTGCAGGCGCTGGTCGACAGCAGCTCGCTGTCGAATCCGCGCCGGGTGTCGCTGGGGCTGGAGCAGAACCGGCTGGCGATGCTGCTGGCGGTGCTGCACCGTCACGGCGGGCTGGCGGTGTCGGATCAGGATGTTTTCGTCAACGTGGTCGGCGGGATTCGGGTGCAGGAAACCGCGGCCGACCTGCCGGTGCTGCTGGCGGTGCTGTCCTCATTCCGCGATCGGCCGCTGGCCGAGAAGACGGTGTCGTTCGGTGAGGTCGGGCTTTCCGGTGAGATCCGCCCGGTGCCGAACGGCGAGGAGCGTCTGCGCGAAGCGGTCAGCCATGGCTTCAAGCGCGCCATCGTGCCGCGCGCCAACGTGCCGCGCAAAGGCAGCCTGAATGACATGGAGATCATCGGCGTCGAGCGGCTGTCGCAGGCGCTCGAGGCGGCAGACTAGAAGGCACGCGCTGGGGCTTGGGTCGGTGGACGCCGGCAAGCGATCTCGAAGTGCCTGCCGATCGGCCGACGCTCGCAGGGTGCAGTGGAGTGGAATGGAGTGAGGTAGCTCCGCGGCAGAGTGCCGCTGCGGACGGCCGGGCCTGCTAGGCCTGCCACGCGTCGGCTAAAGCGGTGTTCCCAGCGCGGACAGTTCTCGATTGAGCAACCGCGCATTGCCGAGGTTGAGCTCGATGGTGCGCTTCAGACGCAGAAAGCTGTCGAGATCGATGCGCTCGCAGCTGAATCCGAGCGCGTTTGGCTCGAGCCGCGCAAGGCTGACCGCCATGCCGATCATGGGGCCGCCTTCCAGACGCAGATCGAGCCGGTAGCGACTGCCAACCGCGCCGTCGAAGCCCTCTGGGCGGCCGACCAGTGCGCCGCGCATGGCGAGGTCAATCAATATGGTGTGCCACATTGCCGAGCCCGAATAGATGCGCACGCTGCCCTCCAGCGGAAACCGGCTGTAGCGGCGTCGCGAGCCGGCATCGGAGTCCGTCGGTGTGCTCATTTGCGGTCAAGGATCAGTTCAAGCACAAGGTTGCTGCCGAAGAAGGCCAGCAACAGCAGCAGCATCGCAAGCAGGGTCAGACGGACGGCGCGCTGGCCCCGCCAGCCGAAGCGATAGCGTCCGAACAGCAGAGCCGCGAGCACCGCCCAAGAGAGCACCGAGAACACCGTCTTGTGGACGAGATGCTGGGCCAGCATGTCGTCGACGTAGAGCACTCCGGTCAGCAGCGTGAGGCTGAGCATCCCGAAGGCGGCCCACAGCATGCGGAACAGCAGGCTTTCTGTCTGCACCAGCGGCGGCAAGCCCGGCAGGCTCGAGGCCGGGAGACGACGGCGCAGGCTGCGCTCCTGCACCAGCAGCATCAGCGCGACCAGCGCAGCCAAGCTGAGCGCGGCGTAGCCAAGCAATGCCAGCGCGGCATGCAGCTGAATTTGCCAGCTCAGCGCCACGAGCGGCTGTGGCCCGAGCAGGGCGTAAGGCAGCAGGGCGAGCGCCGCCAGCGGCATCACCACCACGTATAAAACGGTGATTTTCCGCAGCAGGCTATCGGCCAGGGTCAGGGCCGCCATGCCCAGCGCCACCAGCGAAAGCGCGGCGAAGAAATGCAGATCTGGCCCGGCCTGGCCTGCCGCGCGAAGCGCGAATCCAACCGCGTGCAGATCGACTGCAAGCAGGCCGCAAAAAAACGGGGCCCGCGGCGTCGCGCCAGAGGGATGCGCGCGCAGCCTGAGCGCCAGCAGCGCGGTCGCCGCATAGGCCAGCAGGGCGAGGATCTGGAGGACGAGGCTGAGCATGAACGCACAAGTGTGGCACAGGCCACTGGAGCCGAGGGCCGTGTGCTGGCCATTCGCTATACTCTCCGGCTCCTTTACTGACGTTTGACCCACTGCCCATGTTCGAGTCCCTGAGCCAGCGTTTGTCCGTCACCGTCCAGCGCCTGCGCGGGCGCGGTCGCCTGTCGGAGGAGAACATCCGCGAGGCGCTGCGCGACGTGCGCGTGGCGCTGCTGGAAGCCGATGTCGCGCTGCCGGTGGTGCAGGCCTTGATTCAGCGGATCAAGGTGCGCGCGGTGGGGCAGGAGGTCGCGCGCAGCCTGAGCCCGGGCCAAGCGTTGATCAGGGTGGTGCGCGACGAGCTGACTGCAGTGATGGGCGCGCAGAGCTCCGAGCTCAATCTGAACGTGCCGGCGCCGGCGGTGATTCTCATGGCAGGCCTGCAGGGCGCCGGCAAGACCACCACGGTGGGCAAGCTGGCCAAGATGCTGCGCGAGCGGCGCAAAAAGAAGGTGATGGTGGTCAGCTGCGACGTCTACCGGCCCGCCGCGATCCAGCAGCTGGAAACTCTGGCGGCCCAGGCCGGAGTACTGTTCCATCAAAGTACTGTTGAGCAGACCCCGCAGCAGATCGTCGCTGCCGCCATCGATTCCGCACGCAAGCAGTTTGTTGATGTGCTGCTGATCGATACCGCCGGCCGGCTGGCAATCGACGAGGCGATGATGGCCGAGATCAAGGCCCTGCACGCTGTCGCCCAGCCGGTCGAGACTCTGTTCGTGGTCGATGCGATGACCGGCCAGGACGCCGCCAATACGGCCAAGGCCTTCAGCGATGCGCTGCCGCTGACCGGCGTGGTGCTGACCAAGACGGACGGCGACGCACGCGGCGGCGCGGCGCTGTCGGTGCGCTACATCACCGGCCGACCGATCAAGTTCATCGGCGTCAGCGAGAAGCCTGACGGCCTCGACGTGTTCCACCCGGACCGCGTCGCCAGCCGTATCCTCGACATGGGCGACGTGCTGTCGCTGGTCGAGGAAGTCGAGCGCAAAGTCGACCAGGAGAAGGCCGCAAAGCTGGCCGAGAAAGTCGCCAAGGGCAAAAAGTTCGACCTCGCCGACATGCGCGACCAGCTGGAGCAGATGCAGAACATGGGCGGGCTTGCCAGCCTGCTCGACAAACTGCCGGGCGTGGGGGCGATTTCCGACCAGGTGAAAAGCAAGGTCGGTGACCGAGAGGTCCCGCGGATGATCGCCATCATCAATTCAATGACCGCCAAGGAGCGCCGCTTCCCGGCAACGTTGAACGGTTCGCGGCGTGCTCGTATTGCGCGCGGTTCCGGCACCACTCCGGCTGATGTGAACAAGCTGATGAAGCAGTTCCTGCAGATGGAGAAAATGATGTCGAAGCTGTCGTCCGGCGGCATGAAAGGCATGATGCGCGGCATGAAAGGCATGCTCGGCGGGCGCGGCCCCGGCGGAATGCCGCTGCGCTGAGCGCCGCTTGTCGGCAGCGTGCGTGATTTCCGGGCTTTGCTTTCTGGCTTGCCGGAGTTATCATTGCGCGTTCACTTGGGCGTTTCCGACGCCTGACCATCACCCTAGAACTACAGAGCAAGCGACCATGGTCAAGATCCGTCTGACCCGCGGTGGCGCCAAAAAGCGCCCCTTTTATCACGTAGTCGTGACCGACGAGCGCAACAAGCGCGACGGTCGCGCAATTGAGCGTCTGGGTTTCTACAACCCGGTGGCGTCGGGTAACGACCTGCGCCTTCAGCTTGATACCGCCCGCGTCGACCATTGGGTCGGCCACGGCGCACAGATGAGCGATAAAGTACGCTCGCTGTACAAGCAGGCCAGCAAGCAGACCCCGGCGGCGTAAGCAGCCTGCGGCCCCACCGGGAGGCAACTTCGCCATGAGCGACGACTCCACCCGGCGCGTGCTGATGGGAAAGGTCGTGGGCGTATTTGGCGTCCGCGGCTTGCTCAAGATCGAGTCCTACAGCTCTCCGCGCATCCAGATCTTTCGCTATCGGCCGTGGCTGATGGGGCGAGATCTGGTGCTGAGCGAAGTGACTCCTTTGGACCTGCGCGAGCAGGGCAAGGGTGTCGTCGTGCAGCTGCCCGGCTGCGACAGCCGCGAGCTCGCCGAGGCGCGTCTGGGCGAAGAGATCTGGGTACTTCGGTCTTCGCTGTCGCCCGCGCAAGCCGGCGAGTATTACTGGGTTGACCTAGAGGGTCTGCAGGTCATTACCCTCGAAGGCCAAGCGCTCGGGCGCATTTCCCACATGCTCGCGACTGGAGCCAACGACGTGATGGTGGTCGACGGCGATCGCCAGCGGCTGATTCCGTTCACCCAAGGCCATACCGTGCATTCGGTGGATCTTGACGCCGGCTCGGTGACGGTCGATTGGGACCCCGAGTTCTAGAGCCGCCGCCGTGCTGCACGGCAGCCGCAGCGAGGCCGCATGCGCATCGATGTGCTGAGCCTGTTCCCCGATTTTTTCAGTGCCAGCGCTGAGGTGGGAGTCGTGGGGCGCGCGATCCGGCAGGGCCTGATCGAGCTGCACTGCCACAACCCGCGTGATTTCACCCACGATCGGCATCGTCGCGTCGACGACCGCACGTTCGGCGGTGGTCCGGGCATGGTGCTGCAGGTAGAGCCGCTGCGCGCTGCGCTCGTCGCGGTTCGGGCTGCGGCTCCGGGGCCTGCGCTTTGTATCTACCTGAGTCCGCAGGGCGAGCGCCTGACCCAGCGTCGGGTGCGCGAGCTGGCGCTAGCGCCGCGTCTGCTGCTGCTCTGCGGTCGCTACGAAGGGGTCGATGAGCGGCTGCTGGAGCGCGAAGTCGATCTGGAACTGTCGATCGGCGATTACGTTTTGTCCGGCGGTGAGCTGGCCGCGGCGGTATTGATCGACGCGGTAGGCAGGCTGCAGGAGGGCGCCCTCAATCGCAGTGAGAGCGCGGCTCAGGACAGTTTTGAAGCCGGGCTGCTGGACTGTCCTCACTACAGTCGCCCTGAACATGATGACTACGGCGCCGTGCCGGCCGTGCTGATGTCGGGTGACCATCGCGCCATTGCGCGCTGGCGGCGCAAGCAGGCACTGGGCAGGACCTGGCTGAGACGCCCGGACCTACTCGCAAGGACGCAGCTGAGCGCGCAGGATCGCGGGTTGCTGGACGAATTCCGCCTAGAAACGGCGGAGCAAAAAAACGCGGCGCAGCCCTGACATCCCTCAGGATTCGCGCTACACTTGTCGACTAACTTTGCCGGTGGGTAGTGTCATGAGCAAGATCAACAAAAACATCATTGCCGAGTTCGAAGCCGCCCAAGCCGGGCGTGTGCTTCCGGATTTCGGGCCGGGCGACACCGTGGTGGTGAACGTCAAGGTCAAGGAAGGCACCCGCGAGCGCGTCCAGGCGTACGAAGGCGTGGTGATCGCCAAGCGCAACCGCGGCCTGAATTCCGCTTTCACCGTCCGCAAAATTTCGCACGGCACCGGCGTGGAGCGCGTGTTCCAGAGCCACAGCCCACTGATCGACTCGGTGGAAGTGAAGCGCCGCGGCAAGGTCCGCGCCGCCAAGCTCTACTACCTGCGCAATCTGGAAGGCAGGGCTGCGCGCATCAAGGAAGATCTGGGCGCCGCACGCTGAAGCGTCGATTGAGGGCTGCAGTCAGGCTTCAAGCCGACACGCCCTCAGCGGCTCATCGAGCAAGCGCTTGACCCGACCAGAGCCTGCCCGAAAGGGTGGGCTTTTGGTTTTTCCGGGAGCTTGAAAGGCCTCTGCGGACTTGAAAACCGGCGCGGATTGCGCGCGTGGGGCTCGCGGATGCTTGTTGTCAGCCGCGCTCAGCTCTATCCTCAGGAATCGCGACGTCGTTTTAAGGAAATGCTTTATGAAGGCTTTGGTTTCAAGCGCGCTGCTGCTCGCACTGATTGCGCCCGCGTCTGCCGCATGGGCGTCCGCCTGCGAGGGTCAAGCCGCCGGCATGAGCCGCAGCCCGGAGATCAGCGCATGGGCGACGGGCGCCGAGTCCTTTGAAGCCGCCCCGCATTTTCTAGGTACGCGGCCAAGCGAAGCGCTTTCACTGAATGCGGTGCTGTTGAGGCGCCAGCTCGCCGGCTGCGGTCCATCCGACCAGTACGCCGGCTACGTGCCGCGCACCGCGCATGACAACACCCCCTGGCGTTTCAACATGGACGCGGGCAAGAAGCTGTCGGCGGCCGAGTTCGACGCCTGGATGAAGAGCCGCGGCGTGCGCGTCGCCAAGGGCCGCGCCGAACCTGCGCCCGAGCCGGAAACGGCGGTGATCGAGGCGACCGTGGTCCAGTAAGCCGCCACGCGTCAAAACGTAAAAAACCAAGGCCCGCGCGAGCGGGCCTTGTGTTTGCTGGGACGGATGCTGCGCGAGAACGCGCGTCCTGAGCCGCCTTCAGCGGCGGCAGAAGCGATAGTGCGCGACCAGCCACTCGTTGCCGCCGGCGTATCCGAACAGCTCCGCGCAGGCCATCCAGAACATCCGCCAGCGCTGGGCCCAGATCTTTGCCTGTTCGGCGCCGTAGACCTGTTCGAACAGCGCCAGAACTTCATCGCTGTTGCGGTCCTGGTTCTCCAGCCAGTGGTTCGACGTGCGCTGATAGTGCTCGCCCGAGAGCCGCCACTGCTGCTCCAGCAGCAGATCCTGCTGGAAGTGCAGGAAGGTGTCGGCTGCCGGCATCAGGCCGCCGGTGAAGAAGTAGCGGCCCATCCAGTTGTCTTCGCCTTCGGTCTCGAACGGATACATGAGTTCGCGGTGGCAGAAGATGTGGCAGAACAGCTTGCCTCCTAGGTCCAGCCAGCCGCTGATTCGCTTGAACAGCTCACGGTAGTTGCGTACGTGTTCGAACATTTCGATCGACACCACGCGGTCGAAGCGCCGATCTCCAAGATCCAGCACATTGACGTCGCATGTCTGGATTTCGACGTTGGCGAGGCCGCGCTGCCGGCATTGGGCGAGGATGTGCTCGCGCTGGCTCGCCGAGTTGGAGACGCCGAGGATGCGCGCATTGGGAAAGCGTTCGGCCATCCACATCGTCAGCGAGCCCCAGCCGCAGCCCAGCTCCAGAATCCGCTGGCCGTCCGCAAGCTCGGCGCGTTCGCCATACAGCGCAAGCATGGCCTCTTCTGCCTGGTCGAGACTTTCGCCGCCGGTCGGGTAGTAGCAGCTGCTGTACTTGAGCCGCTTGCCCAGACTCAGCTCGAAGAAGCGCGCCGGAACTTCGTAGTGCTGCTGGTTGGCGGCCTCGGTTTCGATCGCCAACGCGCTTTCGCGAAGACCTTCCAGCAGAACCTGAAAGCGGCGCCAGGCAGCAACGGCATCGCCGGCGTGCTCCTCCCGCAGGCGCTGCGCGCAAAGTCGCCTAATGCCCAAACGGGTCAGGCTGTCGGGCACGAGCCCGCGTTCGCACAGGTCGATCAGGCTCATGGTTTCTCCGCTAGATTCAAGAAGTCGAGGTTGCAGCCGCTGCAGCGGTCAGCTGCCGGAAGACTTCGGCGGCCAGGGCACAAACATACTGACTTCCTGCTGGTAGCGGCGATAGGTGTCGCCGCGCGACCGCAGCGCCTGGCGCTCGGTGTAGGGGATGCCGGTGACCCACAGCAGGGACACCAGCATTGCCAGCGGGCCGAGCAGGCTCAGCCACCACAGCGGTGAGCCCCAGGCCAGCAGCACATAGCCGAACCAGTGCAGCCACTCGAAGAAATAGTTGGGATGCCGCGACCAGCTCCACAGGCCCACTCGACAGACCTTGCCCCGGTTGCTCGGGCAGCTGCGGAACTTCGCCAGCTGCATGTCGGCAAGGCTCTCACCGGCGAGGCTGCCCGCCCACACCAGCAGACCAGCGAAGGAAAGCCAGTTGAAGCCCGTCGTCGGATTGGTGGCCACCGCGAGAAACGGAAGCGAGAACACCAGCACCAGCGCTGCCTGCGCCATGAAGAAGCCGAAAAACTTCCCTTGGTGGCCATTCCAGTGTTTGCGCAGCTCGGCGTAACGGCCGTCTTCAGCCTCGTTCAGCACCCGCGACAGCAGATGCAGGGCCAGCCGCACGCCCCAGATGCCGCCGAGCATCGCGATCAGCAGCCGCGGCACTCCAGCGCCCGGGCCAAAGCTGCCGTAAACCAAGGCGGCCACCGCCAGCAGTCCGGCCCAGGCAATGTCGACGTACCCGGCGTTGGATGTGCGCCGCTGCAGCCACCAGGTTGCGCTCATGCCGAGCACGGCAATCGACGCGACCAGGGTCATTAGCACAGCCGGACTCATGCCTTGCCCCTCATGCCGCCGCCGCCGTTGGCGCGCGCAGACGCTCGGCCAGTGAAAGCAGCAGCGGCGTCACTACGCCCCAGATCAAACCAAGGGCCACCAGCGCCGTGGTCAGGCCGCCGCCGTCCAAGCTCACGGCGTGCCAAACGCTGTCGGCCAGCCAGTAGGCCAAGGGGCCGCCGAACAGGCCCAGGGCGATCGCGATCAGCGGCCTGCGCTTGAGCCCGTCCATCGAATGGTTGAGCGTGAGCGCGAAGGACACCCAGAGGGCAACTATCCAGATAGGCGCCGCGAAGTCCCAGGGCACGGCCGTCTGAAACTTCAGCAGCCCACCCATCACCAGCGCGGTGTCAATCACGAAACCCGCGATCGCGGCGATCAGCATCAGCAGCAAGTCGGCCCGCGGGCTGCCGCCGAACGGCACCTGCCAGGCAGCGAACAGCAGCACCGCCACCGGGCCTGCCCACCAGAGCCCGTTTGCTGCGCCGGCCACCGTGGCCAGCCATACCAGCTGGAAGCAAACGACGTTCGCGATCAGCCTCATTGCTTCGGCGCCACGGAAGATACCGTCGAGCTGCCAGCTTGAAGAGCCTGCAGCAGCTCGGACCGACGGCAGCGCGGCGCCGTAAGCAGCAGCTGCACGTTGCCGATAGAGCGCTCGATGAAGCCGCCCTCGCAGTAACAGAGGTAGAACTCCCACATGCGAATGAAGCGCTCCGGATAGCCGAGTGCGCGCACCCGGTCCAGCCGTGCCATGAAGCGCTCGCGCCAGTGGCGCAGGGTCAGCGCGTAACTTGGGCCGATGTCTTCAAGGTTGTAGAGTTTGAGGTCGGTGACCCGCCCGACCGAGCTCTGCATAGCGCTGACCGAGGGAATGAAGCTGCCCGGAAAGATGAAGCGCTTGATGAAGTCAACGGCCTTCAGCGCCTTCGTGTAGCGATGATCTTCGATGGTGATGGCCTGGATCAGCGCGATGCCGTCGTCTTTGAGCAGGCTGCGGACCTTGGCGAAATAGGTGTCCAAATACTGATGGCCGATCGCCTCGATCATCTCGATCGAAACCAGGCGGTCGTAGGTGCCGCTGAGATCGCGGTAGTCCGACAGCAGCACCTCAATGCGGTCGCTAAGGCCGGCCTCTTCGATGCGCGCGATGGCCAGATCGCGCTGCTCTTTCGAGAGCGTGGTGGTGGTGACCTGCACCCCGTAATGGCGAGCCGCGTGGATGGCGAAGCCACCCCAGCCGGTGCCGATTTCGACCACCCGCTGACCGGGCTTGAGATCGAGCTTCTGGCAAATCCGATCAAGCTTGCGGGTCGAGGCCGACTCCAGCGTCTCGCCCGGGTCGGCAAACACGGCCGAGGAGTACATCATCGACTCGCACAGAAACAGCTTGAACAGCTCGTTGCCGAGGTCGTAATGAGCCGAGATGTTGCGACGGCTGCCAGTGCGGGTGTTTCGCTGCAGCAGATGCCAGGCGCGCAGCAGCAGGCCGCCGAAGCGCGCGAAACCGCCTTCCATCGCGTCCAGCAGCTCGCGGTTGATCACCAGGACGCGCACCAGCACGACCAGATCGTCGCACTGCCAGTGACCTTCCATATAGCTTTCGCCGGCGCCGACTGAGCCGTGTCCCGCAGCCATGCGGTAGAAGGCGGGGTCCTGCACCCGCACACGGCAGCGCAGGGTCTCCCGACCCTGGACCGGGTTCCCGAGGGTGATCGTGCCCTCGGCGTCCTCGATCACGATCTCGCACTCGCGCAGGTCGGCCAGCCGACGCAGCAGCTGCGAACGCAGCGTGCGGTCCAAGCCTTTCAGCGCCTGCAGCGGCAGGCTGTCCGCAGCCTCATCGGACGAAGGCCGCGCATACAGGGCGCCGGCATCGGGGTTGGAATTCATGGACTGGAGCTCTTGGTGGACGGGCGAGGGCGACGTTCGGGCCATGCAGGGCCTTCAGGAACGTGCTTTCGGAGTGTGATCGTAGACAGGGTTGCGTCTGCACCAGATCAAGAGCGCCTGCCAGTGGATCGCCAGCACCACCCGCGCGGTCATCCACGGGTGCCGCAGCAGGCTGCCGGCGAGGGCTCTACCGGTCAGCGGATAGCGCCGCAGGCTCAAGGTGGCGTCGAAGTCGCGGCCATCCTCGCGCTCGATGTTCATGTGCACGCGCAGCGGGCCTCCGGGCAGGCTGAAGCGCCAGTCGTAGCCGCGCTGCATCGGGATGAAGGGCGATACGTGGAAGGCCTTGTCGAAGCGCCAGCGCAGGCCGTCCGGGCCGTGCTCCGCCTGCTCGATCGGCAGCACGTAGCTGTGGCGCTCTTTCCAGGGCGTGTTGGTGATCTCGGCGACGATGCCTTCGAGAGTCTCGCCGTCGGCGGCGAAGCAGTAGTAGAAGCTGACCGGGTTAAAGCTGTGCCCGAAGTAGCGCAGGTGCGCCAACAGGCGAATCGGGCCTTCCGGCCTTCGCCCGCTGACCTCGGCAAAGCGCTGCCGTACGGCCTCATCCAGCGGCAGCGCGGGGTCGCCGAGAAAGTCTTCGCGCCGAAAGGCCGCCACGTTGCGGCGGTTCACCGACCACAGCCAGCGGCCCTCGAACACCTTCGGCAGCTCGCCAAGGTCGAGATAAAGCATGAACAGCGGATAGCGAAACGCGTGCGGATGCGGCGCGTGGCGCCGGTGCTGGATCCTGCCGCGGTACACGGCGCTTGCAAGCGGCGCATCGATGGCAGCAGGCGCGGCGGGCGCGGCAGCGTTCATCGGGGGCGCGGACAGCTTCATTGAGGCCAGCGTACGCCCAGCGCTCGAACCACATCCACTGCCGAGCGCATGCCGTCCTCGTGAAAGCCCCAGCCCCAGTACGCGCCGCAGTACCAGATGCGGTCGACGCCGTTGATCTCGGCGCGGCGACCCTGCGCGGCCACGCTCTCGCGGGTGTACTCCGGGTGCGCGTAGCGCATCGTCGCGATGATCTTGGCTGGGTCGATGTCGGCGCTGCGGTTCAGGGTGACGACGAAGGGCTCTTTCGACTTCAGGCCCTGCAGCAGATTCATGCAGTAGCTGACCGTGCAGTCGGCGCTGGGGTCCAGCGGAATATGCGCATTCCAAGCGGCCCACGCGCGCGGGTTCGGCGGCAGCATCCGCCCGTCGGTGTGCAGCACGGTTTCGTTGGCCTGATAGCGGATCGCCCCCAGAATCTCCTGCTCGCGCGGGCTGGGCGATTCGAGCAGGCGCAGCGCCTGGTCGCTGTGGCAGGCCAGGATGACCTGGTCAAACGTCTCGGCGTAGGCGCCAGTGCGAACTTCGATTCCGGCCTCGCTGCGGGTCACCGACTGCACCGGCGAGGACAGCCGCGCTTCGACCCGCCACACGCTTTCCAGCGCGCGGATGTAGCTGCTGGATCCGCCCTTGACCACCCGCCAGCTGGGCCGCGAGCCGGCCGACAGCATGTGGTGGTTGGCCATGAACTGCACCAGATAGCGCGCCGGAAACTTCAGCACGCGGTCCGACGGCGACGACCACAGCGCGGAGGCCATCGGGATCAGGTGCTCGTCGATGAACATCTGCGAATAGCCGTGCTCGTGAAGATAGTCGCCGAGATCAGGCCCCGCCGAGTCGCCGTCCAGCAGGGCCGGCGCTTCGCGATAGAAGCGCAGGATGTCGGCCACCATCCGATAGAAGCGCGGCGACAGCAGGTTGCGGCGCTGGCAGAACAATCCACTCAGAGTGCCGGCGCTGTATTCAAGCCCGCTGCGCGCGTTGTGCACCGAAAAGCTCATCGTGGTCGGCTGGGTCTCGACCTTGAGCTGCTGGAACATCGCCGTCAGCAGCGGGTAGTTCTCGGGGGTGTGGACGATGAAGCCGGAATCCACCCGAAAGCGCCGGCCTTCGCGCTCGACGTCGTGGGTGTGGGTGTGGCCGCCCAGCCGCGGCTCGGCTTCGAACAGCACCACGTGGTGCTCTTGCGCCAGCAGCCAGGCGCTGGCCATGCCGGCGATGCCGGAGCCGATCACCGCAATACGCACGAGGCCTCAGCCCGCGCTGCTGCGTTTGAGGCCGACCGGCACGGGTTTTAGATCCCACACCAGACCCAGCCAGCTCATCGCCTTCAGGCCGTAGTAGGTCAGGTCGAATTCCCACCAGCGAAATCCCTGGCGCGCTGAGCCGGGAAAGAAATGATGGTTGTTGTGCCAGCCCTCGCCGAAGGTGATCAGCGCCAGCCACCAGTTGTTGCGGCTGTTGTCGCGGGTTTCGAAGCGTCGGCTGCCGATTTGATGGGCCAGCGAGTTGATCGTTACGGTGGCGTGGAACAGCACCACGGTGGAAATGAAGAAGCCCCAGACCAGCAGCTGCGGGCCGCTGGTGCCGAGCCCGGGAGCGGCGGTTTCCAGCCAGCCGCCCAGTACGAACAAGAACACCGCCAGCGCCACCGGCAGCAGCACGTCGAAACGATCGATCAGCCGCAGTTCCGGGTACTTGGCGAGGTCGGCAATCCGCGGGGTGTCGGTGCCAAACGCGCCGCGACTCAAAAACCAGCCCATGTGCGAACGCAGGAACCCGTGCTGCACCGGCGAGTGCAGGTCCTCGTGCTTGTCCGAATGGCGATGGTGATGGCGATGATGCGCCGCCCACCACAGCGGGCCGCGCTGCACGCTCATGGCGCCGACGGCCGCGAATACGAACTGTACCGGGCGCGAGGTCTTGAACGCGCGGTGCGAGAAATAGCGGTGGTAGAAGCCGGTGATCGCGAACATCCGCAGCGCATACAGCGCGGCCGCCACCGCTACCGCAAACCAGGACACGCCGACCCAGATCACCCCGAAGCAGGCCAGGTGCATGCCGATAAAAGGCACCACACGGAGCCAGTCAACGCGCTCATCGTGGACTTCAGTTGCGGGCTGCACGCTCGAATCGAACCAGCGCAGCAAGGCCGCAACTGCGGGCGAGCGCAGGCGCGGGGTGGGTTTGGCGGGGGGATTGGGCAGTTCAGGCATGGGCGCGATTGTGAAGCACGGCGGTGATTTCGCGGTGAATCGGGCGCGGTCCTGATCGAGCCGCAGCAGATTCAAGTCCAGCTGCCGGCGTCGCCCGCTGCATTTAATCTATGCGCCAACGGCTCGGGTGTATGCAGCGGGCGCAACTGCGCTGGGCAGCCATCGCGCGGCTGATTCCTCAATACCTATCGGATTCTTTATGCCCGCAGGCCACCGCCCCACCCGCTATGGCCTCGCCCGCGTGCTCTCCAAGCGCGGCCTGTGCTCGCGCTCGCAGGCCGAGCGCTGGGTGCGCGAGGGCCGGGTCAGCGTGCGCGGCCGCGTGGTCACCGACCCCGAATCACCGACCGCGCTGGACGAGCCGCTCATCGAAATCGAAGGTGCGCGCGCCGAAGCCGTCGCGCCGGTTTATCTCGCCCTCAACAAACCGCGCGGGCTGGTGACCACCGCCAGCGACGAGCGCGGCCGCGACACCATCTACCGCTGCCTTGAAGGCCTCGATCTGCCCTGGGTGGCACCGGCCGGGCGCTTGGACCAAGCCAGCGAAGGCCTGCTGATCCTCAGCAATGACCCCGGCTTCAACGCCGCCATCACCGAACCGAACACCCCTCTGCACAAGACCTACCACGTGCAGGTCGACAGCATTCCGGATGCTGCACAGCTCGCGCGCGTGCGCGAGGGCGTGATCGAGGGCGGCGAACGGCTGCAGGCGGTCAGCATCGAGCGGCTGCGCAGCGGCGAGCGTCGCGCTTGGCTGGAAGTGGTGCTCGACGAGGGCCGCAACCGCCACATCCGCCGCCTGCTGGCAGCGAATGGGCTGGAGGTAGTGCGGCTGGTGCGGGTGGCGATCGGGCCGGTGGCGCTGGGCGAGCTGGCCAAGGGCGCGGTGCGGGTGTTGAGCGATACAGAGCTGAGAGAGCTGCGAGGCGGCCAGAGCTGAGCCCACCGCCCGTTGCATCTCAATACAAATGCGCCAGGCGCGAGGGCTTTGCTTCGAACCGGTTGCCGGACGCATCAACAGCGCGCAGCCGACGCCTTTGTCGAGTCGGCGCTACCGTCGCCCAGGCCCCAAACCTTGCGCCGCACATCCGCCAACTCAGCTCACTTCGGCGCCAGCCGAATCGCGCCGTCCACCCGAATCACCGTGCCGTTCATGTAGCTGTTCTGCAGGATGAAAGCGACCGTGTCGGCGAACTCGTCGGGCCGGCCGAGCCGGGAAGGGAAGGGCACCTGCGCGCACAGCGATGCATACACCTGCTCCGGCATGCCGTCGACCATCGGCGTGTGGAACACGCCCGGCGCCACCGTCATCACCCGAATACCAACGCGGGCGAACTCGCGCGCCATCGGCAGCGTCATGCCGACCACGCCGCCTTTGCTGGCCGAATATGCGGCCTGGCCGATCTGGCCCTCAAACGCGGCGATCGACGCCGTGTTGATGATCACCCCGCGCTCGCCTTGCGCATTCGGCTCGTTGTGCTGCATCAGCGCGGCGGCCGCCTTGGCAACATTGAAACTGCCGATCAGATTCACCCGCACCGTGGTCTCGAACTGCGACAGCGGCATCGGGCCGTCCTTACCCAGCACTCGCCCCGCACCGAGGATGCCGGCGCAGCTGATCGCCGCATTCAAGCCCCCCAGCGCCTCGCGTGCAGCGGCCATCTGCGCGCTGATATCGGCCTCGCTGCTGACGTCGGCGCGAAAGAAATGCGCGCCCAGCTCAGCCGCAGCGGCCTGACCGCGCTCCTCGCTCAAATCAAACAGCGCCAGCTTCGCGCCCTTAGCGGCCAGGTGCCGAGCCGCGGCCAAACCCAAACCGCTGGCGCCGCCAGTGACGATGGCGCGGACTTCGTTGAGCTGCATGGCGGATCCTTGGTGTGGAGAAAGGGGTAGGGAGTGTAGGCGGGGTGGTGGGGAGCGGTGCGCGCGAGACCACACCAGCGGCGACCGACCCGCAGCGTGCGGGCCGCTGTATCCGCACATCTCGGCTGTTTGATTGCGCCAAGGCGCGCACGGATCGGTCCTCGGCTGTGCCGGCGGGATGCATGCAGCATGGATGGGCGAGTGCGAGGATCCGGCCCGCGAACCGCCAGCGCGCGAACGACGCCTGATCAGACGGACGCGTTAGGCGGACTGGCCTGATCCAAGGTTTTGAATTCAATCGATTTAGAGGGTCGGTCTGCCGCTGGAAGTCCAGTTTATGCGGCAGCGTTATCGCGGAATATTGCCGTCGAATAGGTGTTAGGGACCCTCTGATTCATTCCCCACCAGCCGCTAGAATACGCACACCCACCGCATGACAGTCATCCGATGAAGCAGACGACGTTCTACTCCCTGGCCTACACGGCGAAGAAAAAGCAGACCCGCCGCGAGAAGTTTCTGTCCGAGATGGATCGGGTGGTGCCGTGGGCGCCACTGCTGGCGCTCGTCGAAGAGCACTACCCGAAGTCGGGCAAGGCCGGTCGGCCGCCGATGTCGCCTGAGGCGATGCTGCGGATCCACTTTCTGCAGCAGTGGTACGCGCTGAGCGATCCAGCGATGGAGGATGCGCTGTATG